>Ga0310125_10000092_pt1 | contig 35516 bp, 33 predicted proteins | sample CB11b_Tmax_Bot8__FD_203508 | JGI IMG/M metagenome (GOLD analysis project Ga0310125, IMG submission 203508) | Marine microbial communities from Western Arctic Ocean, Canada - CB11b_Tmax_Bot8 | ecosystem: Environmental > Aquatic > Marine > Oceanic | place: Canada: Western Arctic Ocean | collected... | reverse complement strand
ACAGGCGACCAGTCTCCCCTCTGACATTAGCCACACATCATCAGCATAGGTTGCCGCCAAGTTTAAATCATGCAGAACGATAAGCACCGAAAGGCCAGATTGAGCGATATCAGTTAATAATCGCATGCAACGGTGTAAATAACGTAGATCCATCGCGCTGACCGGTTCATCCAAGAGCATGGCCCCCCTGCCTCCATACGCTTGTGCCATCGCACGAGCCAGGAGAACCCGCTGCTGCTGCCCAGTCGATAATGTCGGATAGGCACGGTGCCGCAGCGGCGCCAGGTCACAGCGAGTAATTGCCCGATCAACGGCCTCTGAATCAGGCGCCAATGCATAACGCCCCATTTCAACAACCTGCTCAACCGAAAAGCCAAACTGCCCACCTCCGTGTTGCGGTACATAGCTGATCAGCGATGCCCGGTGTGCGAAACTTAGATTTTCTAGATCATGCCCCCGGTTGTAAATCTTTCCAGACCATGGGTGAAGAACACCAAGCATCAGCCGCAACAACGTAGATTTTCCGGCAGCGTTAGGACCAATCAACGCACATACCCGCCCCGGTTCTAAGCTGGCATTTACACCATCAACGACAGCATTGCCAGATTCAAAACCAAATCTGAGCTCCCTACAGACCAATGTGGCGGTTTCATCCAATTCGTATCAACCTCGTTCCCGCGGCCACCCAGTTGGCCCCCAACCCGCGACATTCCAGATGGCAAGACACGCAGACTAATGCGCCATCGTTGCCATCCATTTTACTTGATCCCTCACTGGTGTTACGGCTTATGATATCTGACAAAAGCATGAAGCCGTAGCCTGATAACCACAACCAGCCAAGGCCCAGGATCCCCAACGAGGTAAACAGGCTTACCTATGCCGGGCATACATGCCTTCCGGGAAGAATATTTCTCGATTGTTTGACGGATACACCGCGCCCGTCATAATGAGACCGCCAGCTTTCCAAGTATATGTGACCGGAGCGATGCTATGGCTGAGTCAAGTGACGACCTGAGTGTAAAAAACGAAGACACCCAGAGCGGCGAGCAGTCCGTTGCGGTTGAAGAAATCGGGCCGGCACGCAAGCGGCTGACGATCGAGATCCCTCCTGATCGCATTGCTGATGCGCTCGAAAAGAACCTTTCGCAACTCAAGGTCGATGCCCAGATCCCTGGATTCCGAAAGGGACGAGCTCCGATAAAACTGGTTGAGCGTCGTTTCTCCACCGCAGTACGTGAAGACGTACGGGGGCAGTTGATCAGCGAATCATATTCTCAGGCGATTGAAGACCACAAGTTCGATGTCATTGGCCAACCAGACATCAAGGGTGCAGAAGAAATCAAGCTGCCGGATTCGGGGCCCCTGAAGTTTGAAGTCGAGATAGAGATCACACCGGAAATTGAATTGCCTTCACTCGAAGGAATTAAGGTCAATAAAGTAAAATTCAAGATTACACAGGATGAAATTGAAGCCGAGATCGACCAACAGCGTCAGCAATACGGTAAGATGGAACTGGTCGAGACAGGCAAGATCAAGGCAGGCGACTTTGTTTTGTGCGACGTACGCATAAGAAGTGGCAAAGATGCCACAGAAATAGCTCATCATCCTGGTACATATGTCATTGTACCAGACAAGAAAGATGAACCATCAGGTCCTGTCGTAGGTATCCTGGTTGAAAATCTAGCCCCGCAGTTGACCGGTAAATCAGCCGATAGTGACATCACAATCTCCATGACTGGACCGCAGAGTCATGAGGATGAACGAATTCGCAACCAACCAATCACATTGGCATTACACTTGGAATCTATCAGCCGCAAGGAACCGGTTGATCTGGAGACCGTGCAACTCATGTACGGCGCTGAATCACCTAAAGCACTCAAAGATCAGGTTCGGCAAAATCTTGAAAGACGCGGTGAACTGAACCAGACCTCAGATATGTATCGCCAGATCACTGAATCCCTGTTGGATAAAGTCGAAATGAATCTTCCGGAAGGCCTGACCGAGCGACAGACCCAGCGGGTCATGTCACGACGGCGTTTAGAGTTGGCCTACCAAGGTGTGCCGGAACAGGAGATTGACCAGAGGGTCGCCGAACAACGCAGTGCCAGCGAAGAAGAAGTACAAAAACAACTCAAGCATTTCTTTATCCTCAATAAAGTTGCCAAACAGTTGGAAGTGGAGGCATCTGAAGCCGAGGTCAATGGACAGATCGCCTCAATGGCGATTCAACGTGGTCGGCGACCGGAAAAAATGCGTAAGGAACTGATCAAGAGCGGTGAACTTGAGCAGATCTTCGTGCAAATCCGTGAACGCAAGACACTGGAAGCCATCCTGACGAAATCCAAGGTGACGGAGGTGGATTCTGACGATGCCAGCAAGCCGGCTAAACCTAAAGCAAAACCTAAACCTAAAGCTGAAGCCCAAAGCCAAACCTAAAGCTAAGCCTAAGGCCAAATCCTAACCACGTGGTGGCAGTTGGGTGATCGCTTTGTCGAAGCCACCGCTTGCACATCATTGGAAAGATTAAATTGATGTGGCCCGCTCTGCTGGCTTCTAATTCGCCGGTGTGGGAGATTCTTTTTCACCTGGGTTTACTATCCATAGCCGCACTGGGCCTGGTTCTTACTGGCATTACGTTCTACCACCGCATCAAGGCGCAGGATAAAAACCAGGTTGGTGGCGAACCATTCACACTCAGTCATCTGCGTTGCATGCACCGTGATGGCCAACTAAATGACGAAGAATTCGAGAAGGCCAAATCGCTTGTCATTACCAAGGGCCTTACTGGCGTTGATGGTGGTGGGTCCCTGCCATCTGATGAAATTCAACCGAAGAAGACCGGCAACCACAGCACACAACCCGCTGACACAACAGAGGGTTCCGATAACGCCACTCATGAAATAGATGGCCATACGGAGTTATAAATATTTATTTAATCCAGTCACCGTGCAGTATGAAATGCCGCCCCAGCACGGTATCATGCCGCCAGATACACTGGAATACACAAGGGTTCCCCACGGATCTCCAGGGAAAGATTATGAGTGGCATGGAGCGATAGGTGCAGGGATGCAGTTGTGATTAAGGCCACTGTTGCGGTTTGTCGATCATGGTTCTAGATCAATGTGCCAGTATCGTTGCCATCGCGAGGTGGTCATGGTAGGTGTCTGGCGTATTATGGACCGCACGCTATTTGAGAAACGCTAATGTCAACCGAACGACCTGATAAGGGCGTAAGAGGGCCATCGAGCACTGGTAGCAACGGGGACGATGGCGGCTTCAAGGGCCGACGCGTCACAACCTGTTCATTCTGCGGAAAGACCTCGCGCGAAGTGGGTCCGATGGTCGAAGGCCCAAACGACGTCTACATCTGCTCTAACTGCACCGACCTATGTCAAAATATTTTCAAGCAAGAGCATCGCCGCGTTCATCCGGCTCGCCCATCTTTTGACACCATCCCCACGCCCCGCCAGATCAAGGATTTCCTTGACCAGTATGTCGTGGGCCAATTCCAAGCCAAACGCGCCATGTCGGTCAGCGTTCACACGCACTATAAACGCCTGGCGAGCGCCGAGGAGAAGGACAATGACATTGAACTAGAAAAGTCAAATGTCCTCATGATCGGACCAACTGGTTCAGGCAAGACGCTACTGGCCCGCACACTGGCTCGTACACTGAACGTACCATTCGCTATTGGGGATGCGACCACCCTGACCGAGGCAGGTTATGTCGGTGAAGATGTTGAAAACCTCCTACTCAAACTTTTGCAGGCAGCAGACTACGATGTTGATACGGCACAACGTGGCATCATCTATATTGACGAAATTGACAAGATCGGCAAAACATCACAAAACGTATCCATCACACGTGACGTCTCTGGTGAAGGCGTGCAGCAGGCCATGCTGAAGATGCTCGAGGGAACGGTTGCCAATGTCCCACCGCAAGGTGGCAGGAAGCATCCAGAACAACAATACATCCAGATTGACACATCAAATATCTTGTTTATCTGCGCCGGGACATTTGTTGGACTGGAGGATATCGTACGCCGCCGCCTAGGCACACGGTCCATTGGATTTGCCAATGAACACACTGAAGATGTAGCTGATCAGAACAATTCACATCTCATAAACCAGGTCATACCCGATGACCTGATCGAATACGGGATGATCCCGGAACTCATCGGCCGGCTGCCAATCATTACATGCCTCGATCCGTTGGACGAGGAAATGATGATCATGATCCTAACCGAACCAAAGAATGCACTGGTCCGTCAGTACCAACAGTTCTTTGTAATGGAAGATACCCAGGTGGAGTATATGCCCTCAGCACTTTCAATAATTGCTCAACGAGCCATGGAACGCAACACTGGTGCACGGGCACTACGAAGTGTCATGGAGGATATCATGCTTGAACTGATGTACGAGCTGCCGGATAGCGCAACGAAGGGCGCCAAGTATGTGATTGATGCGCTGGCGATTGAAGCGCAAAAACCATTATCCGATCTTTTGGTCCCACAAAAGGAATCTGCATGACAGGTTACACCTGTCTCCGCATATGCAGCGGTGTGGAAGTAGTATTTTCTACCGCCAAGCAGGATACGGCCAAAGACTATCCGACATAGAAAGCCAGGAAGAAGACCCGATCCGGCACATCGCGACCGTCTAAGATAAAATCCCGTCATCGTATTGAAAGAACGAAATATGAATCGGTTACTCCCAAACTACTGGTGCCCCATGGTGGTTTGGATTGCGGTGACTGTGTCGATCTGGACCTGGTCGCCACTTGTTCTGGCAACAACCGACAATTCTTTGACCTCCAGCGCTGTTGCTGGCAAGTTTCACTATGTACTCACATCGCTGCGCGTCAACTCACAATTTAGCAATATCGAAGACGTCGCAAATCTGATTTACGATTTGGAGCGCCACGAGGAACACCGTCAAACATGGCTCACGTCCAAACGTCAGAACTTTGACCATGCCATGCAGGAGCTAGTTGCCCTTTTAGATGTGGACCATCTCATTGAAGATGCACTGACCTTCGCCATAGATGCTCAGGATCTAGCAACCGATGCAAAAGCATTCCTTGCAGACCCCCGCGTTATTTTATTAGTTAAAAAAAGCCAGGTAGCAGCCAAAAGAGCCGAGCAGACTAGTGATTGGCTCACTATGGCCCGTCTTTATCAGCTACTGGACCTTCTGTTTAATGATCCTGGGGCTGTGCACCACGAGATCCACTTGCGGGCACAGCGACACGTCCGCGTTGTAAGGCTCTATACCCCCACGGGGTACAAACAAATGGCAGAACAACGTGCCAAACGGCGTGGTGAGCACTTTGACCCACAAATATTCCGTGAATACACGTGGCAAGAACGCCTAGGTGGAATCACGAAAACAATGCTCGATAAAGCAATCGATGGAGCTGAACGGCACCATATTGAAAGCGAGCACGGCTATGGCCCCCTATTGGTTGGTGCGATTGATGCCCTGATGATCCTATTGGATACCAAAGGTTTGGAAGCTGAGTTTTCTGGCCTTCGACAGCTTCACAAGGTAGGCCTCTTTCGGTCTTATTTACAAGGCAAGAAGAATGAACTCCAGGAAATCTCGCATGATGTGAATAGTATTGAAGCCAAGCAAATTATCAAAATGATTATTCAGACCAATCAGGAAACAGTCCATCTGGATGAGCGGGTCCTGTACTACGAGATGACAGAAGGCGCGGTACAAACTCTGGATAAATTCACCTCGGTAATCTGGCCCTATGCCACCGACCATTTCTTTAAGAGTACAAAAGGAAAGTTTTATGGCGTTGGAATTCAGATCTCGATGTCACCGGGTCCTTTAACAGTTCAAGACTTGCCACCGGATTCACAAGCCGTACACGCTGGCTTGCAGGCAGGCGATGTCATCGTAAAGATAAACGGGCACACCCCAACGGGTTACAGTGCTGGTTATGTATCTTGGCGAATTCAGCATGATCGAGGAAAGAGAATCAGTCTGGAAATCGAACGGACTGGAAACTCTACCCCGATTGAGATACTGCTTGATCGTGGATTGAAACTGAACGTGAGACGTCCACGCGGTGAGTTGACAGTCAAAAGCCCCCTGCGGGGCACACCGGCCTATCGGGCAGACCTTCGCGCCGACGACAAGATTGCCTCAGTAAATGGACATAGCACAGAAGACTGGACCCTTGAGCGAGCCGTCCGTGAGATCACCGGCGATCTGAATACTGTGGTGACACTGGGCATAAAGCGTGGGCAAAAGATCTGGGAAAAAGACATCCGCCGCGGCCAGATAGAAATCGAATCCATTCGTGGCTGGCAACTTGAACCGGATGACACATGGAATTATTACATCGACTCTAAACGTCGGATTGGTTATGTCAGACTCAGCCAATTTATTCCGCGTAGTGAAACGGACCTTGATCGTGCCATCAACCAGATGCGAGCGAATCGGGGGCTTGACGCCTTGATCCTTGATTTACGGTTTAATCCTGGTGGGCTACTCAAAACTGCAATCGATGTCACAAACCGGTTTCTCGCCAAGGGGTTGATCGTGTCTACCGTCGATGCCGAGGGCAATCAGACTAGTTTGCGAAATGCCCGTCCAGACTTTTGTCACCCACAGATTCCACTTGTCGTTCTTATCAACCAAACATCAGCCAGTGCCTCGGAAATTGTCTCCGGCGCACTGCAGGACCATAATCTGGCAACAATTGTAGGCGTTCGCAGCTACGGAAAGGGGTCTGTACAGGACCTGTTTGCGATTGCGACCAATGATTCAACATCTGAACCAAGTGCCATGCTGAAGCTTACAACACACTATTACTATTTACCTTCGGGTAGCAAAATTCATCGGCGTCCCAGGTCCTCCCAGTGGGGCGTGGAACCTGATCTTGAAGTCAAGATGACTGACGGGCAGGTACGTCGAGCACTGGAACTTCGACAAGACTTGGATGTACTGCGAAAAGAGCGATTATTAGCCGACTCGCAATCGAATGCAGGCCAGATCTTGGAAAATGGTGTTGATCCGCAACTTGAAGCGGCCTTGCTCATTCTAAAGACCCAGCTTGTTGCCGACCGACTGACCTTGGTGCAAAATACCGGTTCGACTGTCGCGCCATGATGTGGGGTAATAACCCTTACTATGCGACATGGGGTTTTCTAGACTGATGGTCGCAACTGTGTCCGTTTATTATAGAACTTCGTGGTAAACCATATATGGCTGGCAACTCCTACGGGCAAGCTTTTCGTATCACCACTGCAGGCGAAAGTCATGGACCAGGCTATGTGGCCATCATCGATGGCGTACCACCGGGACTTGACCTTCATGAAGACGACCTTCAACCCGATCTTGACCGACGCCGTCCTGGGCAGTCGAAGATCACCACGCAGCGACAGGAATCGGATCGGGCACAGATCATTTCGGGCGTTTTCGAAGGGAAAACAACAGGCACCTCGCTGGCCATCATGATCCAAAACAAGGATCAGCGATCCCGTGACTACAGCCAGATCAAAGACAAATACCGTCCCGGCCATGCAGACCACAGCTTTGATGCAAAATATGGGATCCGTGATTACCGAGGCGGCGGGCGTTCCAGTGCCCGTGAGACCGCCGTTCGCGTGGCGGCTGGAGCGGTCGCCAAGAAGATTCTGGCGCAGATGGGTGTCAGGATTGTCGGCTATGTCAGGCAGATTGGACACCTGTGTGCCAATATTGTCGACCCGGCCAGTGTCACCCTAGAACAAGTTGAAAGTAATATCGTCCGGTGTCCAGATCCAAAGTGCGCCCAACAGATGATCGACCTGATTGAGCAAATCCGCCGTGAGGAGGATTCGATCGGTGGCATTGGTGAAATTGTCGCAACAGGTGTGCCGGCAGGTTGGGGCGAGCCGGTATTTGACAAACTCAAGGCGGATCTGGGCCAAGCAATGTTTAGTCTCCCGGCTGTACTCGGAGTGGAATATGGATCCGGCTTCGGGGTTGCCACATTACGCGGCAGCGCAAACAATGATCTATTTATCAAGCGGGGTGACAAAATAGTGACTGAAACCAACCGGCATGGTGGAATGCTCGGAGGGATTTCAACAGGCATGCCAATCGTTATCAGATGTGCCGTAAAACCAACCAGTTCGTTACCCCAATTGCAACGAACGGTTTATGCAACCGGCGAACCCAGCACTATCTCTACCAAGGGGCGCCACGACCCCTGCCTGCTGCCGCGGTTTATACCCATGGCCGAAGCAATGATGGCCATTACATTAACGGATCACTTTTTACGGCATCGGGCGCAGTGCGGGTCAATTTGATTGGGTGCCACCGGGACCAAATGTAATCTTGTCTGTCCCCAAGGCACTGTGATCGTCCATACCGCCACCCAAGTCCTTTTTCGCTATGGCGTCGGCGGCCTCTTTCTCGGTATCCGAGTCCGCAGTCCATTGGGCTCGTTTCAACGATAGGCCAATCTTCCGATCCGCTAGATCCACGCGAAGGATTTTAACTTCAACGTTTTCGTCAGGCGCTACGACATCTTGCGGGTTCTTGACCTTGTGATCCGCAAGCTCAGAAATGTGTAACAAACCCTCCAGTCCCTCTTCCAACTCAACAAACACACCAAAATTGGTAATCTTGGTGACCTTGCCCTCAACAATCATACCCGGCTGATAATTCTCAGGAATCGCTTTTTCCCATGGATCCTCAGTCATTTGCTTGAGGCCGAGCGCAATACGTTGCTTGGTTTGATCCACCTCAAGCACAACGCATTTAACCGCATCCCCCTTCTTAAGCAATTCATTGGGATGTGTCAGTTTCTTGGTCCACGATAAGTCGGACACATGAAGCAACCCGTCAATACCTGGCTCAATCTCAATAAATGCGCCATAACTGGCCAGATTACGCAATTTACCCTCGACCACCGTTCCAGGCGGATACTTCTCAGCAACCAAATCCCATGGATTAACCTCGGTCTGTTTCATCCCCAAACTGATTTCTTGTTTATTCTTGTTGATATCCAGGATGACAACTTCCACTTCCTGGCCAATCGAAACCATTTCCGATGGATGGTTGATCCGTCGCGTCCAACTCATTTCACTGATATGTACGAGACCTTCGACACCCTCTTCCAACTTCACAAACGCCCCGTAGGACATGATATTGGTTGCCGTACCTGTCACTCGAGTGTTCGGTGGATATTTCACCTCGATGTCATGCCACGGTGAATCTTCGTTTTGCTTCAGGCCTAGGGCAATCTTTTCTTTTTCCCGGTCAACATTGAGCACCTTGACCTTAATCTCCTGATCGATCTTAACAAGTTCACTTGGGTGATTGATTCGCCCCCAACTCATATCGGTTATGTGCAATAGACCATCGATGCCGCCCAAATCCACGAATGCGCCGAAGTCAGCGATGTTCTTCACTGTCCCCAGGACCGTATCGCCTTCCTTCAATGTTTCCAGTAGCGCCTTTCTTGCTTCAGCTCGTTCGTCTTCAATGAGACGTCTTCGGCTGATTACAATATTGCGCCGTTCACAATCAATTTTCACGACTTGGGCCCGTAGATCTTTACCAATAAACGCGCCAATATCCGCCGGTCGCCGCACATCAACTTGTGACGCAGGCAGGAAAACGGGTACACCAATATCAACCAACAGGCCACCCTTGATCTTGCGCATAACCTTACCGGTTACTTCGTCACCTTCTTTATTGGTTTCGATAATCCGTTGCCAATTTCGGATTCGATCAGCACGCCGCTTGGAGATTTGAACGGTGCCCTGCTCAGATTCAATATCTTCTAACAGCACTTCAACCGGATCGCCGATTTCGACTGCGGACGGATCGTCGAACTCATTGGCACTAAGTACACCTTCACTCTTGAGGCCGATCTCAATGATAAATCCGTCCCCCGCCTGACCAACCACCTTCCCCTTAAGGATCGATCCAACTTCCAGATCAGCCATTAGGCTGGCAACCAGCGTGTCCATATTTCCGCCAGCCACGTCCTGGCCCAGTTCCTCGGCCAGCATCAGTTCGGCTTCTTTGTCATCGATGTCGAGTTGCGCAATCAGATTCGTATCGACCATTCAAACTTGCCCTTGTGTCGGTCAGTATTCCGGCCCGCTTAGATAAGCGAGCAATCCCGGACTTCCCGCGATGGCACCTAGCACCGCCACAACAAGCGGCGACTGCTACTAAACGGCGAGCGAGCCCAATAGAACCAAGCCAAGTGGTTCGCCCTTCCCATCTGAGGTGCCTTGCCACATGAAGTTGGGGTACACCGCGGATAAACCTTCTTCAGTCGTCTCTACGAAAGCCTTGCCCATAGAGTCGTGCTTGGCACGAATCGGCGATATTAGCACGATTTGTTCAGATTGTACAAGAACAAGGGGGCACAAAGTATTGGACCAAAGGCCGCAGAACGTGGAAAAACGAAATCTGCGCCAGTGATAACGGGCCCCGGGCCGTACCGGCATAGGTTGGCGACTCTAGGCAGTCAACCCATTCCAAAGGCGGGGTCCATGATTAAGGACCACCAGAGTCACATAACCACCGTTATGCAACAGGTTTCGCACACCTACCATCCCGCTAAGGGATTGTAGGTGTGCTTGATCGCCCTGCAATGTGATTCAACGCATTGGCCAGCATTACAAGACCAGTGGGTAGTGGCTGTTTTTTACGTCGCGTCCACTGGGGATGATTTGTCGCGTCCATATAGCGTTCGGGATGTGGCATAAGTCCTAAAATCAGACCGGTTGGGTCACAAATTCCGGCAATGTCATCCACCGAGCCGTTGGGATTGTCATCCGATGCATACCGTAACGCCACCTGGCCATTATCCCGTAACTGCTGCACGAGGTGATCTGATTTGGCCACGAGTCGTCCTTCACCATGCGCTATAGGCAGTTCAATCCGATCCAAACCCTTGGTCCAAATACATGGGGAACTGGGGTTAACACATAGCTGGACCCACCGATCAACAAAACGGCCATTGAGATTATCAGCCAATGTGAACGCCTGAATCCATGTTGGTTGGAATGGGCCAGGCAGTAGACCAAGTTTGACCAACACCTGGAAACCATTGCAGATCCCGATCATCGGCACCCCCCGACGTACGGCATTCTGCAACGGCTGGAACAAACGGTGGCGTAGTGTGTTGGCAAAGATTCGCCCTGCCGAGATGTCATCGCCATAGCTAAAGCCCCCCGGAAACCCAATCAGGTCAGACTGATCAAGGACCTGTGGCTGATCAATAAGGCGATTAATATGAATCAAGGAAGTTCGCGCCCCCGCCATCTCAAAAGCGTGAACCAACTCACCATCACAGTTTGTTCCAGCGGTACGAATAATAAGTGCGTGAGGTTTCATTGGTGAACCATCATAGATACTCGTGCATCTTAGGCGAGCATCCGATTCCGGAACGACCGTTATTCCCACCAATCAGGCTGACCGAGGCCCATTTCTGAAAATCAAAATCTAAAACTTTACTTCCCTAAGCCAGGGTCAAAATAGAAATAATCCACATATCAAATCTGGCTTTAGTTTTTAATGATTGTTTGCTGGTTCAAATCGAAACACAAGGTCATAGACCGATCCACCAAGCCAATCAGCCACACCCTCATCTTTGATCATGGCCACCTTGACGGTGTCACAAGTTAGTCGTGCATGAAAATTACTTTCGATAGCACGCCCCATGCCCTCGAGAACAACAAGATCGATATCGCGACGCGTAATAGCTTGCGCCAATTGGTATGACACCCGAGACAGATCAATCAGTGGCGCGTTATTACCGCTGGGAACCATTTCGAGCCGACCATCGTCTAGAGCATTACGAAGTATCGCATCATCACATGACAATTCCTGCACAATGACCACAAGTTCCCTATGTGTAATGTCGTTGAGTGCCGGTTCAGTATTGGCTGCCAGAAGAACTGTTGCTCCGCGGCGGAGTAACTCGCGGGCAAACGGTATCATGCCGAGGATAATGTCGCAGCCAGCATTATCCACAAACAGGAGCGAATTTCGGTAACGGCCCCTGGTAAGTTGTGGTAAGAACGAATCGAGGTCATCAATCAGCCAAGGACGAGGTGAGAGCCGCTGGCGTGTTGATAAAAAATCAACATTATTATCTGTAAAAAGGTCGACGGTTGTTGTCGCCCCTAAATCGAAGATGTTACCCGCGAAGATACCTTTAATGATTGATGACATGCGTTCGGCATCACTCATTGCGTCCAGTTCATCAATCAGGCTGGGCCACAACTTCATGGCTGCATCGTTCTCTCTACATTTCGCGTCCCGGTACACATCATCGAACTGCGCCGCACGAAGAGCCCGTTCGCGGGCCCAACAAATATCAATGATTTCAAGACGACCATGCTGATCTGACTGCCTTGAGATTGAATCGAGGTATTGCGTGAAATAGCGCCGAGCCGTATCAAGACGCCGTTCCAGATTCAACTCGCCGGAAAATCGCCTTTCTGCCTCGGCCAGGAGTTTGGGTAAATGGCTTCGGAAAAGGTGAACCCAATAACCAAGATGTCCAGATTGCTTTGACAGATCGATTGGACAGGCCGTATAACTCTCCGAGTTACAGAGTATTGGAAGGGGCTGGAAATGGTGTTCAGATTTTATCATCGACATCGGTGACGGTAACACTAAATCACCGCAAAATTAGCCAACATCTGCAAGCCAATGCGTTGTGACTTTTCCGGATGAAACTGGGTACCCCAAAGATTGCCATGCCATAGTGATGCGCAGATTGAGGCACCGTAGTCTGTCATTGCCGATGCAGTAGCCTGCGGCTGATCTGGAACGCAGTAGTAGCAATGGACGAAATAAACGGCGGCTTGCTGGGGCAGTCCACGAAGCAACGGGTCGTCCCGGTCCCACCGAATGGTGTTCCACCCCATATGTGGCACCTTGAGCTTACCGCGGCCATATGCATGGCCCTCAAAACGTACCACCTTGCCAGCCAGGAGGGATAACCCCGGTACAGGTGACGCCGATGATGGCGCATCTTCATCCGAACCATCGAACAAGAGTTGCATTCCAAGGCAGATGCCCAACATGGGCCGACCACTTTGGATGTATGACTTGATCTTGGCATCAAATCCAAGCCGTTTCAGGTTCGCCATGCCATCTCCAAATGCCCCCACCCCAGGCAATATAAGCCGCTCGATATCATCCAATTCTGAAGGCTGCGAAATCACCTTGGCCTGGCCGTCAACATGCTCAATTGCTTTCAGCACGCTGCGAAGATTGCCCATTTGGTAATCAATCACGCCGATCATGAATAACACCCCATCACAGTTCTACGACTGCAATATGCAATACTTGTGTACCACTGGCAAACCAACACGACGCACCAGTGGTACTACCGGTAATTATAATTTCCAGGTGTCGTTCTAAAAAGAAGGCCAATCGTTGAACCACAGCATCGATCGGCGGCTTTTAACGTATCGGACCTACCGTCTGTGGTATCCGTAATTCAAAAATCAACTGATTTTCTTACCACTATTATTCGTCGAGAACGACAACGAGTTCCACACGACGACTCTTGGCTTTCGTCTCCCGTGGCTTCCACTGTCCATGGCCCGCAGCATAAAGCTGTTTGGGATCAACACCTTGTTTTTGAAGATAGCGATGAACTGCTGCAGCTCGCTGGAGGCTTAGTTCCAGATTATCAGCCCATTTACTCTTTCGAATCGGATCCGAGTCAGTGTAACCAGCAATACGAATAGTCTTATCTGAATAGTCAGATCGAATAATTCGAGCGATCTTATCAAGAGTTGACCGTGCTGATTTTTTGAGGCTGATTTTTCCCGATGAAAAAAGAATATCGCCGGCAATGCGCACGGTGATCTGACCATTAACGTAATCAGCTTCTACACCAGGAATGGATTCAAATCCGGTATTGGTGGCCATGGCATTTACCATTCCACCTGGCTGCACCAAGCCACTACTCAGTTGGGTTTCAAGATCTGAAATAGTTGAGTTGGCAGCTTCCACTGCCAGTCGAGTGACATCCAATTCATTTCGCAGTTCGGAATTCTCCTGAATCAAGGCGTCACGCTGTTGCTCAACTTGTTTGGTTGCACAACCACCTGCTAAACAGATCGCAAGCCCAAAGACCATCCATTGCCACCGCGTGCTACTCAAGTTCATTTCGGTCACCTTTCGCGCTAAATGATTCACTGATGCGTCCGGCCCACGCCTCAACCCCTAGTGAAGAAACTACCCGACAACAACTCCTACTCCGCCAAGGATACCAAATTTTTCGAGGATTGAGTGACCTCCAACCACCATAACCACAATTGTGGCGATCGCCAGGTATGGTCCATAGGGGATCATCCGGACCTGGCCGCGGACCAACTTGCCGAGACCGGCCAGGAGCAATGCAGAGATTAGTCCAAAGAACGGCGCGATAAAAAAAACAAGCAGGACATCCTGCCACCCTAGAACGGCCCCAATGGCACCCAGAAGGTGTACATCGCCAAGTCCCATCGCCTCGCGTCCAAATACGAGGGTTCCGACGATCCGTGTGACCCATACCACGGCCCCCCCCACAAAGTATCCGAGCAGGCATCCAGCCAACACCTCCAGGGGAGCGGCGATACCGCCTGATCGGCCCATCAACCACCCCCCAAAAAAAGCGCCAACAAGTGGCCATACCAGAAACAGGCACTCCTTGAGAACCTCACGACGGGGATGGGGCCAAGTAGGCCAATCTGACGGCAATGACTGGCTGGCCGCTTCTGGGCTCACAGGCTGCCTGCAAGACCAAATAACGCTACTGAGCAATATGGGCAAAACCACAGCGGCAATCACCATCAGAATATTGAACACCGGCAACTCGACCCCCATCGCCTCCGGTAGGAATGGGCCTGCCCCCATGGCTACCTGGAAACCCCATAAACCGCCCGTTAGCACGACAAGACCGATGGCGAATAGACACTCCCTGGTCAGCCCATGCCACACATGCCACTGCTGTGCATCTTGTGGAGTTATTGAGGTTTCTTGGGATGTCAAGGGTGCCTGGTTCTCTGGCGGTGTGTCAAAACTCCGCGGCATCCAACCAGCAGCAAGCAAGCCATTGGCAACCAATAGCCCCATGCCCCCTCCTAATGCAGTACCAACGAAGTCTGACTTGGGTGTAAGTTCATCGGCCGCAATACCAGCAAACCACAGCACCGCCAGTGGCAACTCAAGCAGTGCAAATAATGTGACAACACGTGGAATAGAAAGTGGAATCACAAAGAACTTGAAATCAATAACCGATGCAGCAACCAGGCTGCCAAGAAGAACCAGATGAACCACAAGGACCGGCCAAGTCACCATCAGTCCCCTGGATAACCATTGGCCATTGGGCAGATCCGTCATGTAATAGATCGCAAACAGCCCACCAAACAACGTGGCCGTCAGCGTTTCAATGACCGGGTATTCAATGTTAATCGCATTACTGCAGTAGCGACATTTACCGCGAAGCCAAATCCATCCAAAGATAGGCACATTGTCGTACCAGGCTAACCGATGTCCGCACTTGGGACAGGACGATGGCGATGTGACGACATCCAAGTCACGGGGCAACCGGTAAATCAGGACATTGAGAAAGCTACCGACACACGCCCCATAGGCGGCAACCAGAACCAGCCAAAACCAAACTGCCACGCTTTAGAACCCTAATCTATTATTGAACCATTGCCAGTCGACACGCCCCAAAGACAATCCTTGTGGCCCAACATCCACTACACATTTGTATCTTTTTTCACCAGTTTGCCATCCGAATCCGCAGTCAGCTCCTTGATCTTTTTCTGGGCAGTTCCAAGAATCGTTCGACACTGTTTAATCAGGTCCATCCCCTTTTCATACTCGGCCAAACTATCTTCCAAGCCTGTTTCGCCCGACTCAAGATTTTCGATGATCTGTTCGAGTTGTGTGATAGCATCTTCGTACTTTGGGCTGCGTTGTTTGCTCATCGTCTCCTGCCTGGTAAATACAGTGTGGTCAGAAAAGATCACCTTGGCCACGATCGGATTGCTTTTGGCGGCCCGCCTGTAGTGTTGCCTTGCCGCTGGACTCCACGATACTGGAGATCCGGCCGTCGCATAGCACTGTGGTAATCCTATGCCCTTTTCGAACTTTTTTCGCTAATCTCAACGGTCTGTTACCGCTATCCAACGTATAACTGTATCCCCTGCCCAAAATGCTTTGTGGCCCCACGCCACTAAGTTGGCGGTCTAACGCTGCCACCATGCGCTTACGCTCCTGGATACAACGCTTTTCTGAACGTACCAACTGGGTGACCAGATCCGAAAGACGCTGACCTGCTGAGTTAACCAGCAGATCAGGGCGGCGGAACAGGGGATGCCGGCGAACCGAATCCAAACGCTGTTGGGCATAAGATGACTGACGCGAGAGCAACCCCGTCAAACGCTGTGCATATTGATCGACCTGCATCATAAGGGCTGCGGCATCAGGGACCAATGCCATTGCCGCTTGCGTCGGCGTAGCACTACGCAGATCTGCAACAAGTTCGGCCACTGTTGTATCCGTCTGGTGACCGATGGCGGCCACGATGGGAATCTTGCAGTGATAAATCGCATCGGCAACAACTCGCTCATTAAAAGCCCACAGGTGTTCGATGGAACCACCACCACGCGTGAGAATAATGGCATCGATCTCAACTTTTGTAGCCTGCCGAGAAATGGTGGTAATTGCATCAGCAATCTGGCCTGCGGCCTGATCACCCTGAACACGCACATCGTAAAGCAGCAGCTCAAGTCCGGGCCAACGACGACTCGTGGTATCAATCACATCCTGCAGTGCCGCACCGCTCCGGGATGTAATAATAGCGACACATTGAGGAAAGGCCGGCAGGGACAACTTCTTTTCTTCGTCAAAATAACCAAGTTTGGCTAACTGGTCGCAAAGAACCCGTAATTGAAGTTCCAAGGGGCCTTGCCCCACGGGTTCCACCTTATCCACATAGAACTGAATATGCCCCTGGACTTCATAAAACGCCAGCCTGCCTGTAATGACAACTGAAAGTCCATCTTGAACTGGCACTTTCACCTGACGAGCAATGGATGCAAAGCAAACGCACCGTAGAGTTGCCTGATCATCTTTGATCGAGAAAAACCAATGGTCTCGACCAACAAAGTTGCTAACTTCACCAACAACACGAATCTTCTTAGGTGCCGCATCAGCAACCGCCTGGTTGATCAATGATGCAACCTGACTAACGGTCATGGCGGCTTCATTACCCTGCTGACTACCCATATCCGGGGCCAACGGCGTACTGAGTCGGTCAGGATCAAATGGCAGTCTGGTCATCGTCGCATTTGATCCTCACCTGCAAGCCTGCTGACGTCAACTAGACGGTAATATCGATTTCGGTACCCCTGGCGAATTGACACCATCGGCTAATCGCTTACTTTTAGTCGGTGTCGCGTCTGCGACCGACCATCAAGGGTCAGTATTTAATAAAAGTGTGGAGTTCGGTTCATGGCGGTAAAACTAGCAATCAATGGATTTGGGCGCATCGGCCGGATTGTCTTCCGGGCCGCAATGGCAAATGACAATGTCGACGTAGTAGGCATCAACGACCTGGTCCCCCCCGATAACCTGGCCTACCTGCTTAAATACGATTCGACGCATGGGCAGTTCAATGGGTCGGTTGAGGCCAATACAGATGGGTTTGTAATTAACGGCAGACCAATCAGATGTTTTAGCGAACGTGAGCCCAAGAAACTGCCCTGGGACCAGGTGGGCGCAGATTACGTGATTGAATCGACAGGGTTTTTTACCGATTTCGATACCGCAAGCCAACACCTATCCAGTGGTTGCAAACGCGTGATCATCTCGGCGCCCACCAAAACCCCCGAGCAGGTGCCAACTATTGTGATGGGTGTCAATGATGCGAACTTTAATAGTGCCAAAGACACGGTCATATCCAATGCATCTTGCACGACAAACTGCCTGGCACCGGTGGCCAAGGTTGTCAGTGATCAGTTCGGAATCCTCGAAGGGCTTATGACAACGGTACACGCGGCCACCGCCACCCAGCCCACCCAGGACGGACCGTCCATAAAGGATTGGCGCGGTGGGCGAAATGCATACGCAAACATCATCCCTTCGGCCACCGGCGCGGCCAAAGCGGTGGGACTTGCATTGCCGGAACTGAAGGGAAAGTTGACGGGCATGGCCTTTCGCGTACCAACGGCAGATGTATCGGTGGTTGACCTGACCGTGCGTACGGCCAAGGCTACAACTTACGAAGATATCTGCCAAGCACTCAAACAGGCCAGCGAAGGACCCATGCAAGGCATTTTGGCGTATACCGAAGACGAGGTGGTTTCCAGTGACTTCATCTCTGATCCCCACAGTTCAACCTTTGACGCCGGCGCCGGCATTGGTTTGAACGATACGTTCTTTAAGCTCATCAGTTGGTATGACAACGAATGGGGCTACTCGAACCGTGTCGTGGACCTGGCGGTATACATCGCCAAGCAGGATGGTTTGTTGTAGGTTGCGTTGATGGGTGGCGATGCTTCCTTAGCACCACCACCAACTTTAAAATTGCAAGCTTTCTGACCCAGTTCAATCACAAGTCCATCCCACGCAGTTGGGACAATGACCTGTCAGGATTCTAAATGGTTTTGGATATGCTCACGGATACTGCTACCTGTATCACTACGGCGTAGTGCATAATCAATGAAGCATTTGGCGTACTCAACTCTGTTGCCAATGTCATAACGTTTCGCCTGCCAATCCAGCGCGTACATACCACCCGTTCCCGCATCCTGCGCCAACATATTCATTGCGTCAGTCAGTTGAATTTCGCCACCCACACCTTGTGCGGTCTGCTTGAGGTAGTCAAATATGTGTGCGGTGAATACATAACGGCCGGCTATCGCCAGATTACTGGGCGCTTCATCGACAGCCGGCTTTTCCACCAATTGATTAAGGCGAATCAGGTGGGCGTTATCTGAATCCGCCTTGCCATCCACGATACCGTAGCGATCAACCCAGAGTTTGGGTACGCGGTGGACGGCGACGATACTTGCCTGCTTGGACTCAAAAGCCTCCATTAATTGACGCACGCCAGGTTTTTCGCCTGCCGGCGGGTCAATAATCGTATCGCCGAGCAGAACAGCAAATGGCTCATTGCCCACGTGGTGCCTGGCCAAGCGGATTGCGTCACCTAACCCCAACTGGCGTTTTTGGCGGATATAATGAATCTCGCAGCGGTCGCCGATATCGCGTATCTGCTCGACCATGTTGGCCTTACCTGATTCGGCCAGAAAGCTTTCCAGTTCCGGATTAAAGTCAAAGTGGTTTTCGATCGCCTGCTTGCCACGACCGGTAACGATCAGAATATCCTTGATACCACTTTCAACTGCTTCTTCGATGACGTACTGCAGGACCGGTTTATCAACGATGGGCAGCATTTCCTTGGGCATGCTTTTGGTGGACGGCAGAAAACGCGTGCCCATGCCCGCAGCAGGAATAACCGCTTTGGTAATTACCTGGTTGCCTTGTGCGTGAGTCATTGATTGGCCCCTAGGGCTTGCGGGCAGGGCACTTGACGCGACAATAAGTTTCCCGCGTACTTCTCACTGTAGTTTTTAAGTCTGGAAACTATAAGTAGCATATACGCCACAACCAAGATGAAGCATGAACTTTGCGACTAGAACGCAGGCATAACCACCTTCGCCCCAAACTCCATATAGGCTCGGCGAATTTCATTAAGCCGATCCGGGTCGCCATCGTAACAACCGACCACAGCCCCACCAGAACCGGAAAATTTCGTCGCCGCCCCCTGCTGGCGACCAATTTCGACCAGTTGACGGTTACCCGGGCTGATCGTACACAGTTCGGCCCGCAGGTCGAAATTACGATCCATCAATGGACCGATTTCAATGCCACGACCGGCACAAATTAAATCTCGGCTCTTTTGGGCCAGATCGGCAAACTGTGCCATCGCATCAACCACCTGCTTATCGCCGCGATTGAAACGCTCGCGTAGATCATTGTGTGTAATCTCCGTACCCTCAGCGAGGGTATCGTGATAAGCCACGAACAGTGGTGGTAGAGCCTTGGGATCAAGTGATTCGTATTGCCCGTAGCCCTGCTGCTGCATCAGTGGTTCATTGAAATCCATAAAGACGACACCTTCATAAACCTGCACCACTCGATCTTGCAGACCGGCGCCGATACCCAGTTCATCAAGTTCGACGCTGAGGATCAAACCAGGCAGTACCGGCCGGGGTATCTGGACATCATAGAAAGCCATCAGTGCCCGAAACATGGCGGTCACAATGGCACTTGAGCCGGCCAGGCCGACACGTACAGGGATATCTGTTGAATATTCGATCGCAAAATTTCGTCCGTGCAGGCTGATCGACTCCCCTTGGCAGTAATCATAAAATCGCTTTATGGTGGCTTTGATTAGACGGATTCCACCGTAATAACCGTTCATCTCGATGTCATTCAACAAGGCTCCAAGGCCGTCAAATTCAAGTTGTTCCCGATGAAGCGGTCGAATCGCAATGCGTGGCGACTCATAGCAGATCACCGTGGTGGAAAATCCCTTGAGAATAAACGAAATGGTCTTACCGAAATACCCATCAGAAGGATTTCCGATAAGTCCTGCGCGGCCATGTGCCTTGGTTTTGATAATCATCAGTTTGAATTCGAACACAACAACAAGTTCATATTGTATTATCGTCAAAACATTGCCTTGAGTTCGACGTATGGGGGCGGGGCTTTATAATCGGCAGATCTCATGCAACCCGCTCCTCCGGCCAAACTGGCACTCGACGACGGCACTATCTTCAGTGGCCACGCATTCGGTGACTTGACCCCCCACAGTGTCGATGGCGAAGTATGCTTCAACACGTCATTATCCGGCTATCAGGAAATCCTGACCGACCCATCGTACGCTGGTCAAATCATCACCATGACCTATCCACTTATCGGGAATTATGGTGTCAATGACATGGACACCGAATCGGCCCGGGTTCATGCAGCCGGTTTTATTGTGCGCGAGCTTTCAAATCGCCACAGCAACTTTCGGGCTACCGATCCACTAGGTGCCTGGCTGTCTAAAAAGAAGATCACGGGCATTTCTGGAATCGACACCCGTGCCCTGACCCGGAAATTACGCGTACAAGGCGCAATGAACGGCGTGCTCAGCACGGAAGAACTCAGTGACGAGGAACTTGTTGAACGTGCCCGCCAAGCCCAGGGACTGGTGGGTCGCAATCTTGCTGGGCAAGTTAGTCGGCGTAAGGTAACTCGATGGGACGATGATCTAGGACAATGGCTGCCAATTCAGGGCCAGGTGGAACCACCTTCAAAGAAGTTTCAAGTCGTGGCGATTGACTGTGGAGCAAAACTCAACATCCTCCGCAACCTCGTGGATAGTGGCTGTGACGTTACTGTCGTCCCCTTTGACACATCACCCGAACAGATTCTTGAATACCAGCCAGATGGTCTTTTCGTGTCCAATGGCCCGGGGGACCCTGGCCCGGTTCAGCCGACCATTGACCACCTGCGTCAGTTACATGGGAAATTACCCATCTTTGGAATCTGCCTGGGATTACAGCTTTTGGGCCTTTCGCTTGAGGCCAAACGTTTCAAACTTAAATTTGGCCACCGAGGCGGCAACCAGCCGGTCCAGAACCTGTTTACCAACAAGGTGGAGATCACCAGCCAAAACCATGGATTTGGCATTGATCCTGATTCGCTCAAAGTAGCAGGCGGTGAACCGACCCACCAGAACCTGAACGATCAGACCCTAGAAGGGTTTCGCCACCCCGACCATGCAATCTTTGCCGTCCAGTACCACCCAGAGGCGAGTCCAGGTCCGCACGATGCAAGGTATCTATTTGATTGCTTTATTGAGATGATGCGTACGGGACTAAGCCCCACCGGTGAACAAATGGACCAAGCGCAGCGGTATCGCAATCACATTACACCCTGCCAACCACAGGAATCCACGTCTTAGGTGATTTGAATCAGTAGTAATTCCTGTTGGTGTCTTACCCTGATTAACTTTTTGAATTGCATCCTCTGCAATCAAGTTTGCCCATCTTACCAATAAGCATTTTCATGCCACCAAATTCAGGGATAAACATCATCACGAAAACTCTCCCACGCAATTTTTTTATTTTTCACGTTTAAGCCATGTCGGAAAAGTGAAAATTTTGCTTTAAATGATGCCCAAACATCCCCAAGGGGTTGACATAGCTTGACGAAATACGGTATGATCAACAATCCATTTGACGCATAAACTTCGTGACGGATGAGAAAGTACCCACGTCCTAGATACAAGTTTGGCGGGATTAAGCGGCACTCAAGAGCTAAAACTAGCTGATGGATGGCCGTTGAGGAGGCTTTGTGATCTTGAGAAATTTACGGTTTTTTTTGCAAAAAACCTACCATCTTCAAGTAGATGGGTTTAAAATATACCATCCAAGGAAAAGTTGGACTACAATTAACAACGCCTCGATTCAACCATTTCATGTTGAGCGGAGCAGGTAACAGGTAAGAGGGATTTCAATTAGGAGAATCAGTATGCATTTACTGAAGGGGATTAGCCTCAACATTAAAACATGTTTCGTGGCGGTAGTAGCAAGTGCTGCACTTTCAATAAGTGGTCAAACACTTGGAGAAACCGTCACCTCTGGCGGGGCCAGCATCACATTTGATCCCATGACCTCGGCGTTAACGAGTTTTCAACTCGATGGTGTCGAGCAACTGTTTGCTGATGCTCTCTACTACCGAATCGGGGATTCACCTGAAACCTCACTAAGCACGATTGGTACACCAGTGGTGATATCCGAGTCGGACGCAATCACTGACACTGCATTCATTGCCGCGCGTTACCGTGACAACACGGTGACGGTGGATGTCCGCTACGACCTGGCATCGGCAAATCCCGGTGAAGCTGCCCTGCAAACCAGCATCCGCGTAGATAGCGAAGAACCGCTGGAATTCACCATTTTCGAAGTCTCCGATTGGAACCTTGCCGGCACTGACGGTGATGACTCGTTGGCTATTACCGGTGACAACCTTGTCAATCAACGTGATGGCAACTTGGGGTTGGATCATAATACACTTGCTGACAACCTGAATTTCTTTGGTGGCAATCCTTCAGCTTGGCAGGCTTCTGGCTTACCAGACGATATTTGGGACTTGGTTAATAATACATCCGCCGATGACCTGAACAACACGAACACCTTCGGTGACAATGGCAACACCAACGGTATTTTTGCTAATCAATGGGACGGCGTCTTGAATCCAAACAACGAACTCGCCGCTGATGATGTCATGGTGATCTCGAAACAACAGACACTTGGAACACGCGGAGCAGTTGAGGTCATTCCCGAACCTGTAACCAGCCTGCTTAGCCTGATCGGTGTGGCCGCGGCGGGATTGACGGCCTCACAACGTCGACGAGGATGAATCTAAAAAAAAGGGTTTTAAAGGTAACTCACCCTCTATTTGGATGGAAGCAAGTAGAGAATTCACTAAATCTCGCTTGAATTAAGCGAGTGGAGAACGGTGGAGCATGGGGCAAACAACGGGCAAGAAAGCTGAAAGCCCACCACGCGCAAAGTTTAAAGCGCCGCGTGTGGTAGGTGAAAGCAGCGAGATGCGCAAGCTCAAGTCGATGGTGGAAACTGTCGCTGTGCGTCAGTGCACCTTGTTGGTTCAAGGCGAATCCGGCAGCGGCAAGGAGCTGATCGTTCGCCATGTCCATGCGTGCAGCCAACGACGTAATAATCCCTTTATTGCGGTTGATTGCTCTACCCTCCGTGACACACTTCTAGAATCAGAGCTATTTGGACACGTCAAGGGATCGTTTACCGGCGCCGAGAGAGACACGCTTGGTTTCGTTCGTGCAGCAGATGGTGGGACACTGTTCCTAGACGAAATTGGTGAAATGACGCTACAGGTACAGGCCAAGCTTCTTCGCGTAATTCAAGAACGAGTCGTCGTACCCGTCGGCAGCATTGACCCGATTCCTGTAAACGTCCGAATCGTCGCCGCAACGCACCGCGATCTAAAGAAGATGGTGCGGGATGGTGATTTTCGCCAGGATCTTTTCTACCGGTTGAACGTCGTGAACTTAGTAGTTCCCCCACTTCGAGATCGGCGTGAGGATATCGTACCCTTGGCCAAGCATCTGTTATCCCAACTCAGCGAGTTCTACGAGGAACCAGAGAGAACATTTGCCGAAGAATCACTTGACGCCCTGCAGATGTACGACTGGCCCGGCAACATTCGCGAGTTGACCAATGCGATTGAACACGCCTACGTACTGGGTGAAGAAGAAGTACTGACCGTCAAGGACCTGCCCGAGTCGGTTCGCGCGGTGGTCACTGAAATCCATGCTCCCGAAGATGCCGAGTTCCCGACCTTGGCCGGCACAGAGCGAGCTTTGCTTATCCGCTCTCTACGTGAGGCAAAGGGTAACCAGACCCAGGCGGCCCGCCTGCTCGATATCGACCGTCACCGACTTGCTCGTATGCTGCGTCGTTATAATCTGGAGACCATGAGCAAGAGCTGAAGTTCATCGCCTCCAGACAATAAAAGCGATACCTACCGTCATCTAAGGGACGGTTTTTTTATGTCCCGGTGACTGGTTGCAGTGTTAAACTGGCAAGTTGGTGGCAGCGTGTTCGGTCACGTGATGTACCACAGCGGTGCACTGCTTTCCTATCACCGAGAGAAGGCTAATGCAGAAACTTTGTTCTTTGGTTCTTGTTTCCACGCTGGTCCAGGGGTTGGTCACCCTGGCTGCGAGCTATCAGAGAACCGAAGGGACCATCATCGATCCGATCCTGGATACCGCATTCTCTACCCATCCGTACAATGGGCCGGACCTTGAACCCCACCTGTGGCTGGACTGCTGCGAAAATCTGAGTGGCACGAACCTGAGCGGTGCCGACCTGGCCGCCGCCAACTTGGGAAGGGAGAAAACCGCAGCCGCGAAATCTGCCCCAGCGCAAACCTGAACGATACAGACCTGACGGGTGTCAATCTGACCGGGGCAAATCTGACCGAATCGCTGCTGGGCAACGCCACCTTCAGTCACGACACCGTACTGCATGATGGCCAAACCGTCTCGCAGTGGGGCTTCGACGAATCCGGGCTGCAGGCCTACCTGCAAGGGAGCCGTAGTGCCTATGCTGCTAATAATCTGACGATCATTCCTGAACCATAAACCTTTTCGTTGCTGGTCATTGGCGGGTTGACAGTCTTCCGTAGGCGGCGGTCCGGTTTCCCGCGTCACTGCTGGCGCTGGTCAGGAACATGACCGCCCCCGGCAATCAGAAAACGGAACGCGGGCGGGGCCCATCGGTTGCACTGCCTGCTCCCTGTTGTGCCATACGGATCCTGACCAGGCCATCACCGATCAGCAGGAGACTTTGTTCGGGTAATTGGCTAGCTTGAGATGACGCAAAAACCTGATGGCTGTACCCGGGGCAATGGGGAGGCAATACTTACCACGATCAAGCTGATCGAGGAATGCCATCGACGACCACCAGCAGCCTATTTGCAACGGCTGCCACCGCTTTCTCAGCAACCAGAGCTGATGCCCAGTGATTCAGATGCGGTTAATTCCGATCCAATACCCGCCTGTGATATGATTCACTTCCGAGGTCTTCTGGCATGATCTGGTATGACACTGACAATCATATTTGGATACTGGTGGCTGAAAACCATCGGGATCATCTGGGTCGCACTTAAACCCCAACCAATCACAGGGAGTTGTTTATGCTGTTGAATTCTATTGGTTCTATGAGACAAGCGGTACAGAATGATTTCGCTTGGGTTTTTGTTTTTGTTTGTTTTCTGATCTTGCTACTGGGGTGTTCACCGTCGCAACATGTTGATCGCAACCCTTTCAGGAACACCCATGAACTATATACAAGCCGTATTCTCACCGAATCTGGCGGGTTTACAGATGGAATCGAAGGGCCGGCTGTTGACCGTAAGGGTAATATTTATGCAGTTAACTTTGCACGCCAACATACCATTGGCATGGTCACACCACGGGGCCACAGTAGCCATTTCATTGAACTTCCAAGCGGTAGCGTGGGCAATGGCATCAGATTTAATAGCAAGGGGCAGATGTTTATCGCAGATTACCCCAAGCATAATGTACTTCAGGTCGACATGAAGAGCCGTAGAATTAGTGTCTACGCTCATGAACCAAGCATGAATCAGCCCAATGACCTGGCCATCGCGGCTAACGATACGCTATTTGCCAGTGACCCGAAATGGAAAGATTCGACTGGTCAACTCTGGCGTATTGATACTGACGGCTCTGTACATCTACTTGAGTCAGACATGGGAACAACCAATGGTATCGAGGTGAGCCCCGACGAAAAGACGCTCTATGTAAATGAATCGGTCCAGCGCAACGTCTGGGCCTACGACCTGTCACCCAATGGTGTAATCCGCAATAAACGCCTCCTGATTCAATTCCCCGATCATGGTATGGATGGGATGCGGTGTGATGTCGCCGGCAATCTGTATATCACACGATACGGCAAGGGAACGATTTCCAAGGTCTCTGCTGATGGCAGGGAGTTGCTGGAGATCAGGTTGTCCGGCACTAGACCCAGCAACATTGCCTTCGGGGGGTCAGATGGTCGAACCTGTTATGTCACAATGGCCGACCAAGGTAATATTGAAACATTTCGGGTTGAAATTCCCGGCCGAAGTTGGCTGCTTCACCAAATGAACCGAAACTGATTCCCGACAAGAATGCTGTCCAAAATCATCACTGCCGCGACATTGGTAATCACGTCGAGTCTTGCTCCAGCTGATTGGCCACAGTTCCTGGGCCCGACGCGAAATGGTATCGCACCGGATACTGGATTGGCACGACAGTAGCCGCCAGGCGGGCCGCCTGTTCTATGGCGCATTGAACTCGGCGCGGGGTTCGGTGGCGCTGCTATTCATGACAGACAGATCTACGTGCTGGATAGAATTATTAATCAGCGCGATGCATTGCGTGTGATTGACTTGGAATCGGGAAAGGAAAATTGGCGTTTTGAGTACAAAGCGACCGGTCGCACCAACTATCACGGTTCTCGATCTACACCAGTAATCGATGAACAGTTCGTCTACACCGTTGGTGTCTTCGGCCATGTCTACTGCATTGATCACCGTACACGTCAACCTGTATGGACAAAACATCTTGTTGAAGACATTGGAGCATCCAATCCAAAGTTTGGGTTCAGCCAGTCACCATTGCTATACGATGACTTAATCATCCTGGCGCCATTGAGCGATCAGGCCGGCGTGGTGGCACTTGAGAAAAGGACCGGAAATATACGCTGGCAGACAGCAGCATTGGGGAACCTTGCTTATACGTCACCATTGATGGTGACCATCGAGGGCGTTGACCAGATCATGGTCTTGGGCAAACCTGATCTTGTCGAGATTGATGCAAACAGCGGCCAGATACTTTGGCAATATGCTGGCTTTCAATGTCGTGCCCCATTCCGAGTCCAACCCCCGTTGGAAACGGGCGTTTTTTCATCACAGGTGGCTATAACGCTGGATCCATAATGATCCAAATCCGAAAACACAACGGTTGCTTTGAAGTTCATGAGGATTTCCAAATTCCTCAATACGGCGCCCATATTGCCAATCCACTGTTCTTCAAAGGCTTGCTGTTTGCCAACTGTACCACTCGTCGCAACAAAGATGGACTGGTATGCATTGGACTCGATGGTAAGATTAATTGGCTAACGGGCCCCATGAATCATTTTGACATGGGAAACATGATTGGGGCCGACGAGCTGATCTTTCTTCTCCATGGAACGATGGGAACGTTGCATCTAATTGAGTCTAATGCAACCGGTCTACATTAACTAGCATCAGCAAAACTGCTCGATAGAGAACAAATCTGGGCGCCGTTAGCAATGTCTGACGGAAAACTTATCATTCGAGATCAACATCAGATGAAATGTGTTGACGTTCGGAAAAATAACCCCACAGCAAGGCGAATCCAAGAGTCCAAGATTATATCCAGGAGCCAAGAACGATATACCTCGGCTTTGACTCTTGTGTTTGCCTATCTAACCTGAATGGCGATTTTCCCGGTCACATGCCCAGTTTCCTGCAACTGGTGCGCTTCAGCCAATTCCGCCAGAAGAAATGTCTGGCTAATATGCACTGCAAGCTTGCCATCATCTACAAGTTTGGCCGCTTCATGAAGAATCTGACCCTGTTTCTGCGGATTAATGCCATACATTGTGGGTGCGGCCATCATCTCGAAATGCAGGGTGATGTTACGTACAAATAGATCTCGAAGAGCCGACGATCCACCGGAGCCCACGATCGTGACGATCCGACCATTAACCGCCACACAAGTTGGCAACCGATCGAAGACCTCCCCCCCCACACAGTCAAAAGCCACATCACAGCCACGACCATCTGTAAGTTCCAATACGCGTTTGACAAAGTCTTCCTCCACATAATTAATTACAACATCCGCGCCACAGCTAAGACACAGCTCAATGGATTCATCACGGCTCGCCGTGGCCAGTACACGAGCACCTTTCAGTTTTGCCAGTTGAATAGCTATATGCCCAACACCACCCCCACCAGCATGAATCAGAACTGTTTCATTCCCATCAAGACTTGTGCGCTCATAAAGGGCTTCCCAAGCAGTCAGGGTCGCTAAAGGCAGCGCGGATGCCATCATGTGATCAACACGTCGAGGCTTTCGGGCAGCGGTTCGTGCGTCGACACATACATACTCGGCATTGGAGCCGTCACGCACAAGACTTGGTGAAACATAGATTTCATCACCTGGTTCAAATCCCTCTACCCGTTGCCCCATTGCACACACAACACCGCTGGCATCAAACCCCAGTACCATTGGCAACTGTGACTGATCACGAAAGGCACCACGTCTAATCTTGTAATCCACAGGATTCACCGCAGCGCCATGCACCTCGACCAGCAGGTCCTGGTCGCCAAGGATCGGTGTATGGGTATCACAAAGCTCAAGAACGTCAGTGCCACCAAAACCTGTTGCCATCACTGCACGCATTATTCGGCATCCTTCAAGCAGTACCCTTACAGAAGAACCGTACCTTTTCGGTACGGTCTATATCATTCCTGCGCAACAACACCATGCTGCGACCTGCGCGGCTACTGCCAGCCACCAGCCGCAATCCCCCAGCAACCATGCTCACCATTCTGAACCGTGATCGGCCTAACGAACACCGGCGCGCCAAGAGCTCATAGCAAAACCGGTGTAGGATCAAGATCAGTTTCGAAAGAGATCATACCCTCTTTTTCTGTTCCAAAAGCCGTTCGATGAAATGAATGTCGATGGTACTCTTGATGAAATTGGCATTACGCATTAGATCAGCATGCAGGGGTATGGTCGTCTTAATCGGATCAATGCGGAATTCCATCAGGGCCCGGCGCAGCGTTGCGATCGCTTCTTCGCGCGTGGGTGCATGTGCTATAAGCTTGGCAATCATCGAATCGTAGTTGGGTGGAACACGATAACCGCTATGACAGTGCGTATCGACGCGAATTCCTGGTCCACCCGGTGGATCAAAAAGATCAATACGTCCTGGATTGGGTGTGAAGTTATTGTCTGGATCTTCTGCGTTGATCCGCAACTCGATCGCATGGCCCTTGGACTTGATCTGGCGTTGCGTGATACCCAGCTTCTCACCAGCTGCAATCTTGATCTGCAACTTGACGATGTCGATTCCCGTAATGAGTTCTGTCACGGGATGCTCCACCTGCACCCGCGTGTTGACCTCCATGAGAAAGAACTCTTTCTTGCGGGGGTTCATGAGAAACTCAACCGTGCCCGCCGAGTAATACTTTGCCGCCCGACAAAGTCTCACTGCTGATTTGCACAGTTCACGGCGTGTATCGCCATTCATGATTGGGCACGGTGCTTCCTCGACAAGCTTCTGGTGACGGCGCTGCATCGTGCAGTCACGCTCAAAAAGATGCACCAGGTTCCCGTGCTGATCCCCGAGCACCTGAACTTCTACGTGCCGTGCCTTTTCTATGAACTTCTCAAGATAAATTGTCGCATTGCCAAATGCAGCCTCGGCCTCGGACTTGGCCTGCGCCAGTCCGCTTCTCAAGCTGACCTCGTTATGAGCCACACGCATTCCGCGACCACCCCCGCCGGCAGCAGCTTTGACGATGACCGGGTAGCCGATCTGTTGTGCCACTTTGCGCGCCGAATCTATATCCTCGATCTTACCGGTACTGCCCGGCGCTACTGGGACCTTATACTTTCGTGCCAATCGCTTGCATGAAACTTTGTCTCCCAGAAGATTCATCGATTCAACGCTGGGGCCAATGAACTCAATCTTGCATGACCGACAAACCTCGGCAAAGTGTGCGTTCTCCGCCAGGAATCCGTAGCCAGGATGAATCGCATCCACGTTGGCTACCTCTGCAGCACTGATGACACGCGAGATGTTCAGGTACGATTCGGCCGCAGGAGGAGCCCCGATACAGACTGACTGGTCAGCCAGACGGACATGGGCACTTTCACTGTCTGCCGTTGAATACACGGCCACCGTCTCAACGCCCAGCTCGCGGGCAGCACGGATGATCCGCAATGCGACCTCACCTCGATTTGCAATCAGAATCCTTGAAAACATGGGAGAACGGTCCGTCGTCGAAGTTTGCTACTTGTCCCGTGGGGTAATTTGATTGGGGGATACTGGCAGAGGGACTATGCTGATTGGATCGTGAATAGCGACTGACCAAACTCAACGGCTTGCCCGTTGTCAATAAGAACCTTATCGATCGTACCACTCACTTCAGCTTTGATTTCGTTGAAAACCTTCATCGCTTCAATAATGCAGACAACGGTATCGGGATTCACTTGATCCCCATGCTCAACAAATGGCTGGGCGTCCGGAGTTGACGCGGTATAGAACGTTCCGACCATGGGGCTCTCGATGACCGCCTGTGGATCCCCGGTCGACGGCGTGCCGGTACTCGCCGCATCCAGCTGGGGCGTTGTGGTCCCTGACCCCGACTCAGGGCCCACCACGGCAGGTGGCGACTGCACGTACACCGGTTGGGGTACCGCACTTCCCTGCCGCTTGAGAGAAACGCACTGTGATTCATCCTGTAAATCGAGCTCGGTTAACTCATTTTCTACCATGAGCTTGATCAGTTCTTTGAGCTGGTCTTGATCGATCATAGCCAATTTCGCAAAAGTAAAGGACCCCTTCGGTGGTTTCCAAGTCTCAAATGATCGCGGATTGCAGGTCTTTGGGCAACTGGCTAAGCACCTGGTGTCCATTTTCAGTGACTAAAACATCACTTTCAATACGAATACCACCAATACCCGGCAGGTAGATTCCCGGCTCAACGGTAAAAACATGCCCGGGTTGCATACGACCCATTGAACACTCGGATAGGACGGGCTGTTCATGGATCTGCAAGCCAATACCGTGCCCCAGTGAATGGCCAAATTGCTTACCATAACCTGCAGCGGTAATTAGATCTCGCGCAACACGATCAATATCTTTAAATGTCTTTCCTGACGTGATTTGTGAAATTGCCGCATCGTGGGCATCCAGGACAATTTGGTAAATCTGGCGCAGAATAGGTTTCATGGCCCCCAAGGCGACAACCCTCGTAAGATCTGCACAGTAACCGTCAACCACCGCTCCCCAGTCAAAAAGTACGATTCCACCGTTCTTGATTTTGGTATTACCTGGTACCGCATGCGGTAAACTAGCATTGGCATCGGCAGCAATGATCGTTGCAAATGCACGACCATCTGCTCCAATCCGCCGCATCTCATACTCAAGCAGAGCCGCCACCTCAAATTCACGTTGACCGGATCTTAGCTGTTTGATTGTGCTGAGAAATGCCTTTTGGGTAATAGTCACGGCCCGACGAATCGACTTCACTTCTTCGCTGTCTTTGACCGCACGTTGGCCAAGCATACCGTCATCAACATGTACCAATCGCCGCGCCCCAATCTTTTGACCAATACGTTTACGAGTGGCTAGAGAGACGTGATCAGCCTGAAGCGCGACTTTCTTGTACCTGCGGCGATCGACGATCTTGGCCAGTTCGTCTTCCAGTGAACTGCCACGCATGATCGCCGTAACTTGTGGCGCTTCACGCTTAATCTGCTCTTGATAGCGAAAGTCGCTAATCACGGTAGCACGTTGTCCACGAGCCGGCACGAGCAACCAACTATCATCGCCAATAAATCCTGTTAGATAACGGATATCAGGTGAGTGGGTTATGAGCAATGCAGCAACGTCCCACTGCCGCATACGGTTGCGGAGTGTTGACAACCGTCCACTTTTGTCTCTTATGCCTGATCTCCTAGCCATAAATGCAAGTATAGCTGCTGACAGCGGGTACTGCTGTAGCCCATTTACCCGACTTCTTTCTCGTCGACCAATGACTGACGCATTACGATCAACCACAACCGCAGAAATCAGGAGGAATACACATCCGCCGGATCGAATTGCCGGAGCTCAATGGTCTTTAGATGGCAGCCTGTTTCCACTGCCCGATAAAAACAGGTGGCATAGCCCACATGGCAAGCGGGCCCATTCGACCTACAACGCAGCAATAATGCATCTTGGTCGCAGTCGATTCGTGCTTCAACAACCTCTTGCGTATGGCCGGATTCCTCCCCCTTAACCCAAATCTTATCCCGGCTACGGGAATAGAATGTCACACGACCTGTCTCTAGCGTTAGTCCAACCGCCTGTTCGTTCATCCAACCGATCATAAGCACCTGTTGAGTATCAATGTCTTGCACAATGGCTACGATCAGTCCCTTATCGTCATAGGTGATATCAAGGTCGGCGGTAAGTTCTTTTGCGGTTTGGCTCATCGATTAAACTCCAATTTAGCTGCATTGCCATCCAATAAATCACTTAAGCACCCATACCAGAACTTCGAACCAGCACGGGGATTTGTGGATCCTAGATATAGTATAATGAGCACAGATCCGATTAAGAGCTTATTTTAAACTGATCGGATCCGGTTTACACTACGCTAGGAGATAAATCATGAATCCGTTCTCAATACTCCGTATACTCGTCGTATTTGGCATGTGCCTTTATCTTACAAGCATCAGCTGGGCCCAAATCGACGCGGTGACCAAAGCCCGCGACGATCGCAGCCTGGCATTTCTCCAAGGGGGGATAGTAGTTGAAATCCCAGTCAACCCCGGCAGCCTGGTCAAAGTCAATGATGTATTGATGATCCTGGAGGACAAGAAGGGAGAATCGAACATCCGGATTCTAGAAATGAGAATCCAGTCGGATGTCACGGTCGAAGCTGCTGAAGCCCAACGCGACTTGGCACAGGTGAATCTTGACCAAACACAACAGATGTGGGAAGCCGATGCCGCCAATGATTTGGAACTCCGAAACCGCAAGGTTGAATTCAAGATAGCCGACTTGGAACTCCAGCAGCGCCAACTTGACCTGCAAGAGGCTCAACTGCGGCTAAAAGAGGCCAAGGAGATACATAGTCGCTTCACGCTACGAGCACCCATTAACGGGATTATCCAACGTGTCAAAGAAGGAGAGGAAGTTGCAATGGGTGAGATTGTTCAGCCCGGCGTGCCGGTTGTACGGTTAGTTGCTGTTGAAACGCTGACCATCGATGCTTACGTACCTGTAACCGACACGCTTGATTTAAAGGTCGGTCACAAAGCTTATATCAAAGCTAAAGTTGCCCCACGCGATCGCCTCGTCGATGGCACGGTACAACATATCGCAAAGGTTGTGGATCCAGCCAGCGGCACCAAACTCATACGGATTAACGTACCCAATCAAAACGACTACCTGGGCGCCGGCTGGCAGGTATCGGTATATCTTTTTAACCCACAAACTGCAGCCAAGTTAGGAACAAACATGAAGCGTTTGACGCAGTTGGTGAGTACCGTGACAGGAAAAAACCGGTAGATGTTAAACTGATCGAGTATATTGGAGGAATCATGACAGAAGAAACCCCAAAAATCCAAATAGACGGTGACTGGAAAGTCGAAGCGCAAGCTGAAAAGAAGCGGTTGGCTGAACAAGAACAGACAGGCGATTCGTCATCCTCAGGAGGCGAAGGGCAGATGCCCCCAGCCACTTTCGAAGCCCTAGTGAGCACGATGGCCACGCAAGCACTGTTTGCCATGGGAGCAATTGCCGATCCGCGGACCGGCCAACGTGTGCCGCATCTGGACTTGGCGCGACACCACATTGACCTGCTTACTGTCATTGAGGAAAAGACAAAGGGAAACCTCACTGAGGAGGAAGAGAACCTGTTGACGACAACCCTTTATGATTTGCGCAACAGCTACATCCAGGTCTCAACGGCTGCACGTAGCAAGCAATAGCAAATCGAGGGTTGGTCAACTAAAACAGGGTCCGGCATTCCCACCATTGGTGTGACCGCTGCTGTTGGTGAAAACAAGTCTCGGCTGACTGGCCACCTCATGGTGACAGGAGCCGCATGCCGACTTCCAAGAAAAGACGCTCCATTCGCCAAACCCGGGAGATAGCAGTTAATCATCTGCAACTTGCCGAATAGTATGATCCAACATGTGACAATCTTGTTTCAGGCGGTCACATGATCGGCAATCGTTTTTAAACTGCAAGGAATATGCCAATCTCCTTAGCGAAAGATGCAGATCGCTTTTAGTCAGATAGATTCCCATTGTGGCGTCAACCAGTTGATGCCGCTTTTCCTCATTACTACTCATGGCCACCACTAAGCACGAAGAATACCACCTGTGGTTACCACCACGTCGATTGCGCCGGTACCAGACGGCGAAAATATTCTTCGCAATCATCGTGGGTGTAATTTTCGTTCTTTGGCTTTTCATCCAATGGTCCAACCTATCGATTCGACTGCTTTCCATCCTGCTGCTCATCATCACCATATGGACGACATCCGTATCAATCATGCGTGATGCTCGACGATGCCGAGGTCGGCAGATTGAAATCGATCCTGACGCCTTGGTATTGGCTGGGCCAACAGGTCGCATACGGATTAAGCTTGCTGATATTGCCGTTGCACAATGGAAAGATGAAACACATCAAACGACAGGACTATGGCTTTATGATCAACAGCACCGCTTATTGGCACATCTGGATCAGAACCTGCTGGCTGATGAGTCCGAAGCGAGATCCTTTTTGGGCTGGGCACGTCGTCAGATTCACCTGCCATTTCAAGTGATGTGGCCTTCGCGTTACCCTCAACCGCACGGCAACATCCAAAACCTCGCCGACGAGAGGCACCACACATCGTAACGAGACTCATTCGCTTTCATATCAAGCAACGAGATGCGCCCGCTGGAGACAACAACTAAACACCACCAGGCCCCCTTCCCACCCAAGTGCTAAGCCTCGTCACCATCCTGCTTTTGTTACACCCTGACCAATATCATTGCATCTATTAGGATAAATGCGGTTAAACATTATGCACCCCGCGATGGAGGATCAAGTCAGATTGCACGTT
>Ga0310125_10000088_pt1 | contig 35821 bp, 31 predicted proteins | sample CB11b_Tmax_Bot8__FD_203508 | JGI IMG/M metagenome (GOLD analysis project Ga0310125, IMG submission 203508) | Marine microbial communities from Western Arctic Ocean, Canada - CB11b_Tmax_Bot8 | ecosystem: Environmental > Aquatic > Marine > Oceanic | place: Canada: Western Arctic Ocean | collected... | reverse complement strand
CAGCCGCACCGCGTGGTAGCGGTCTCGTTGCTTTGCATTGCTCTCGACGCGGACACGTCTGTCCAACTCAGCCAGGTCAAACGGATTGCGAAGCGGAATGTCCATTGCGGGCCTCCATGCCAAAGGATTCTCGCTTCACATCATTACAGGGACACGACAAATGCGCAACCTGACAGGCGCCGAACATGCGCGCGAAAATTAATCCGAATGCGTATCACTCACCCCTCCAGCAACCTCAGGACGCGCAGCAGCTCGGCGACCGACCATGCCTGAGCCACGCACCCCACCGGGCGGTGCGGCGGATCGCCCTCGTGGATTTCGTGCAGCTGACCCAGCCCGTCACCACCGAAAAAATGCCACAGCGGCGCCACCGCGACCCGGGCTTCTTCTTTGGCCCGGGGTTCGAACCCGCCGCAACGAAGGATCGCCTCGGCGTACGGTCCGATCAGCCACGGCCAGACCGTGCCGCGATGGTAAGCCGCGTCGCGATCGAAACGTGAACCGGAATACCGGCCTTGATATTCAGGGTCATCCGGTGGCAGCGTCCGCAGGCCGAATGGTGTCAGGAGACTCTGGCGCACCACGCGCAGGACGCTGCGCTGCCGGTTGGTGGACAGCGGCGAATGGGGCAGGCTGACGGCGAAAATCTGGTTCGGCCGAAGCGCCGCATCGGCCCGGGTCCGGCCTTCCTGATCGATGGTCACGTGGTCACGCAGGGCGCCACGGCTGCCGTCCCAGAACGTGTCGTTGAACGATTGCCGCACCTGGGCCGCGAGCGTTCGTAGACGCTCGCAAAGCGCCGGGTCGCGGTCTACGGCCAACTCGCCGATCCCGACCAGGGCGTGGTACCACAGCGCGTTGATCTCGACGGCCTTGCCGTGGCGAGGCGTGAAGGCCACGCCCTCGATCGCCGCATCCATCCAGGTCAATTGCGAAGTCGCGGAACCGGCGACCACCAGGCCGTCGCCGTCGACGCCGATCCCATCGGGCCGGTCAGGGTCGGGACGCGTGCCGCGAAGATAGCTGTCGATCACTTCCCGTGCGGCGTCGCCCAGCCAGCCATCCCACGTTGCCCGGTCGCCCGTGGCGTGGAGGTACTGCATGGCCACATTCGCGAACCAGAGGCTGGCGTCGACCGTGTTGTAGTGGGCCGCCTGGTCGTCGTAATCGTCGAATCGATTCGGCACCAGGCCGCCACGCATCGACGAAGCGAACGTGCGGAGCGTCGCCTTGGCTTCCTCGAAACGCCCGGTCGCGAGAAGCAGGCCCGGAATCGCAATCAGCGCGTCGCGCCCCCAGTCGGCGAACCAGGGGAACCCCGCAAGGATCGTGGTGCTTTGCTGGCGAGCAACACACCGTTCGACCACGAAATCGTCCGCGGCGATCAGCAGCGCCGCGCCGCCGCGACGGTCCTGGCCGTTGAACTGCGGCGCGGGGCGCATGGTGGCAAGGTGTCGATGCCGCGCGGTGGCGTCCGGGCACGGTTCGACGGGACGCCGGCCCAGCACCGCGCTGACCATCACCTCCGCGGCTTGCGAGGCATCGAGCGTGACTTCGAATCGGCCCGGCACGAAGCCGTCCTCCGCATCGGCCTCGCCGCGCTCGGCGTCGATCGAATAGACCATCGCGTACCACCAGTCCGGCGCGTCCTCCCACCGCCCCGAGGGGCAATGGAACGTGGCCGCGACATCGTCACGCGACACGGTGACCGAATCCGCGGCGCCGTCGGTGCCGAACACGCACGACGTTGAACGGCTGGTCAGGCTATGGAAGTCGCGCAGCGTCAGCATCGGGCTGAGTGTCAGGACGGCCCGGCCCCGCAACCCTTCGACGCGATAGCGCAGCGTGATGGCCTGCTGCTTCCAGTGAATGTTGAGCCATCGCGTGAATCGCACGCTTCGGTGCTCGTAGTGCCACGTGGCGGTGGTCCCCTTTTCGAATCGTCGCAGCAGGCGCGAACCCTGCGGCGAGTCAATCGGACGGCCCGAGCTGTCACGGAAGCGGCACGTGGCGAATTCCAGGGCGGTGCCGTCGGCGAGGACCAGCCGCTCCAGCATCTGGTTCAGGACCACGACACGTCCGACCGGCGGGCGGGTGGCCGCCACGAACAGGCCGTGGTAGCGCCTGGTGTTGACGCCCAGGACGGTGCCCATGGCGTACGCGCCGGTACCGTTGGTCAAGAGCCACTCGCGACCGACCAGATCAGCGGCCTCGCCGGCGACATCGATGCGATGTGTCGTCCAGGGATCGTTCATGACCGGCAGCACAAGACGGCGCCGCAGCTTCGGGACGACCCACCGGGCGCGGTGCCGATTCTAGCCTTCAGTACACTACGGCGACGATGGATCACCTCTGCGACACCGCGGGTCGTGGCGGATGCGTGCTGTTCACTGCCTTCGAGCCCAGCGGTGACCTCCTTGCAGCGCCGGTGATCGAAACGCTGCGCCGCCAACACCCCCAATTGGACATTTGGGCGTTCGGTGGATCGAGGATGCAGGAGGCGGGCGCCACGCTCCTCGACCAGACCACCGACCGGCCGGTCATGATGGGCCACGCCATCACTGAGGCGTGGCGCCACCGGCAACGGCTGCGTCGTCTGCGACGGTTCCTGGCCGAGCATCGTGTTGCGGCCCTGGTCCCCGTGGACAGTCCCGCGGCGAACTGGTCGATCTGCAAGCTGATCCGCCGCCACGCGCCGGCGGCGAAGATCGTGCACCTTCCGGCACCACAGGTCTGGGCGTGGGCAGGGTGGCGCGTGGCGCGGCTCCGCCGCCTGACCGATCACGTCCTGTGCGTTCTTCCGTTCGAGCGCGACTGGTTCGAACAACGCGGCATCCGGTCGACGTTCATCGGACACCCGATCTACAACGAACAGGGTGACCGCGCTGCGACCGATAAACGGATCGACCCGCCTGCCCCGAACGGAACGTTCAAGCTGGCATTGCTGCCCGGTTCGCGCCCGGGCGAAGTCAGCGCCAACTGGCCGACGATGCTCGAAACCTACCGTGATCTGCACACACGACACCGCGATCTGGTCGCTCTGGTCGCCGCAGCCGATTCGTCGATCGCGCAGCGTATCACCAGCTTGACGAGGCAACTGGGCGAGACATCGGCACCAAGCCGGAACCTGGACCTTCGCGTCGGGCAGACGGATGCAGTCCTTGCCTGGTGCGATGTCGCCCTGATCGTGTCGGGCACCGCGACACTCCAGGCCGCGGCCCACCGCACGCCCATGGTGGCGCTATTCAAGGTCAGCCGGTTGGCGTGGCATCTCGCGGGCCGTTGGATCGTTCGCACCCGCCCGCTGACGCTGCCGAACCTGATCAGCGAGGCAAACGGAGACGGCCCGGTGATTCCCGAGCTGGTGCCCCATCTCGGTGGGGCCGGTCCGGTCACCGGCGCGTTGGAGTCGTTGATCGTCGACGCCAAGGCCAGGCAACGTCAGATCGACCTGCTCGATCGGGTCGGGCAGAGCTTCAGGGGAACCCAATTCGCGCAAGCCGCGTGCCGCTGCCTTCTGGCTGAGATCGAGGCACCGCGGGACGCCGAAACAGGGGTCGGCGATCAGACCGGGATCGGTGGAAACCGGACCGGAGCCGCAGGTCAACAGGCGACCCCCACAACGCTGCCCCCCACCGGCTGACCCCTGGCCGAGCACACCAATGATCACCGAAAATCAGCAGTTCCCGGCCGGATTTCTGTGCCAATGAGCACAAAAAAAGCGCCCCGGTGAGCCGGGACGCTTTGACTGATTTTCGCTCCGTGGCGCTGCTGTGCGTGTTCCGAGGCCCGCAAATCTATTGTGTTTCGGAGCAACCGATCGCGGGCATACGTACGGTGCGTGTGGCCGGCTCCGTCTCCTGACGGGTGGCCGGCCCATCGCATTCGAGATCACATCTTCTTCTTGCGACGCTTCTTTCTTTTCTTCTTGGTGGTCGTCTTCTTCTTGGCAGCCTTCTTCTTGCCGCGCTTCTTTGTCGCCTTCTTCTTGGCAGCCTTCTTCTTGGCAGCCTTCTTCTTGCCGCGCTTCTTTGTCGCCTTCTTCTTGGCAGCCTTCTTCTTGCCACCCTTCTTCTTGGTGGCCTTCTTACGTTTCTTCTTAGCCATGGGCATGGATCCTTTCAACACGCCAGCGGAGCTTGGTGGTACTTTATAGTACCACCTAAAACCATGTCAACCGAGTTCTATCGAATCCGGTAAAAATTTTATCGGCTACGTTTGCCCGCCTGCTTGAGACGAATTGCGTTTGTCACGCCAACTCGAGACCGCGCAGCGAGCGTGTGGAGAGGACGATCACGACTCGAGTGACATGACACGTCGGTGGATTTCGCGCCGGCGCTGAGGCGCCGAACAACCATCATGGCGCGTCGATTGAGGCCGATCTCCAAGGTCGATGTGTCCGAAATTCCGTAAGCGACATCGCCGACCACGCCCTTTGCCGTGGCAAGTTGAAAATGTGGCCAAATACGTTCATCTTCGCAATTTACGACTCTGATCGCCGCCGGAACGACGCACTACGACGCACCGTTCGAATCCGGTTGGCGCCGTCCCGCGCAGCAGACCAACATGGCCACGGCCACGGCGAACGTGAGTTGCCATGGAAACGCGATTGGCTGCTCCGCGTACCGGCGCATCCGATCGCGCAGCGATACGGCATCGAGTCCCGACGCCCATTCAGCCAGAGCGTTGCAGGCCGGCTGCCAAAAATACGGTTGCATGAACATGACCATCAGAAATCCACACAGAAGCGCCGCGATGACGGAATGGTTATTGCCACGTCGCGTGAGCAGAACCGACAGGAACACGGCCACCAGCCCGGCGTACGCGAACGTCATCACCAGCAGGGCGAAATCGATCAGCGGAACCTTGGTTTTCCCCTGCCAGAAGACGCAAAAAGCCGCGAAACCGCCCACGAAAACCCCCGAAATCGCGACCGCGGCGCGACCCGCCCAGAGAAAATGGCGCTCGCTGCGGTCCGGCCTGCGGCGGCGATAGAAATCGCTGATGAACGAACTACCCAGCGCGTTCAGTGCCGAATTCAGGCTCGAAAGCCCGGCCGCCATCAGGCCGGCCATCATCAGGCCACTGAAGCCGGGCGGCATCTCGCGAAGGATGAACACCAGGAAGACCTTCAGGTCGTCCGGCATGGCATAGTCGGGTCCGGCTGCACCCATCAGTTCCGGACACTGATAGAGGACCCACAGCAGCAGGCCAACGGCCATGAACAGCAGCGTCACGGGGATGCCGATGAGGACCGCACCGATCATCGACCATGCCCCGCTCGCCGCTGATCGGCACGTCAACATCCGCTGCATGGCGTCCTGATCGGTGCCGTAGAATCCGAGGTTCAGAAGTGTGAAGCCGAGCATGGCGGTCCACAACGTATAGTTGTGCGTCAAGAACTCGTAGGGATCGCCATCGCCCGCACTCTCGAAACCCGTCGTCAGCACCTGAAGCTTGGATGAACCGTCGGCCATGCCGTGCCGCCACGCGTCGACGAGCGCCCCAGGCGAAACGGGGATGCGCTGCAGCAGCACGACGAGCGCGGCAACTGCCGCGCCGATGTAGACCAGCGCCTGGATCACGTCGGTCCAGATAACGCTTCGGATCCCGCCCGCCAGCGTGTAGAGAATCCCGACGACGGTCATGACCGCGATCGCGATCACGACCTGCGCCGGCTCGATGTCGCCGAACAGAATCATCGCGCCCGCCAGGCCGCCCATGAACAGGCGGGCGCCACTGGCCATGACCCGGCCGACCATGAACATCCAGCTCGCCGCCACCCGCGCCGGGCCGCCGACACGCACCTCGAGAAGTTCGTAGACCGTCGTGGCCCTGCACCGGTAGAGCACGGGGATGAAGACGACCGCCACGATCACGGCCGCCAGAATCTGACCGATGTTGGCGGAGAGATAAGTCAGGTTCCCCTGATAGGCGCTCTGCGGTGCCCCGATGAATGTCGCGGCCGACTGGGCGGTGGCCAAGACCGAAATGGCCACGGCCCACGCGGGCATGGTGCGGTTGGCCAGGAAATAATCGGTCGTGTCCTGCTGCTTGCGGCGTGCCAACCAGACACCGCTGACCGCAAGCAGCAGAAAGTAGCCCACCAGCACTAGCCAGTCGGCCCATCCGAAACCAATGTCGCCGACCATTTCGCCCGGCATGGCACACGTACAGGATCACCCGGTGCTTCGGCTATGCTAATCGCCGCATGTCTGCAAAGCGCAAGAAGTCGTGTCCTGTAAGGGCCTCGTCGGCCAAAGATCGTGCGAGCCGTTCGCCTGCAAGGAGGTCGAAGCAGGCGACCCCGCAGCGGGTCGTCGATGCAGACCGACGCAGCAAGCGGGCAGCGCAGCCGATCGACGCCAGAGGCACTTGCGGGAGGCGGCTGCAGCCCAGGACCATCGCCGGCTGCATGACCGGCACGAGCCTTGACGGCCTGGACGTTGCCCTGGTGGAGATCCAAGGAAGCGGACTCGACATCTCCGCGTGCTTCAAGGGTCTGGTCAGCCGCCCCCTGGGCGATCTGGGCCCGGTGCTGCTGGAGTTGTCCCGGGGTGCCGCCGCAACGCCTATTCAGAACATGCGGGCCGCGCGTGAGTTGGGTCTCCTGCACGCCGGCGCGGTCGCCGACTTGTGCGCTGCGACCCTGCCGGCCGGTGCGACACTCGATCTCGTCGTCGCCCACGGGCAGACCATCTGGCATGAACCCGGCGATCCGTCGGCCGCGAACGGCGGGGCCGGCCGCGTGAGCTGGCAGCTTCTCGACCCGTGGCCGATCGTGCGGCAACTGGCCGTGCCCGTGCTGCACGACCTGCGCCAGGCCGATCTGATCGCCGGCGGGCAGGGAGCGCCCATCACGCCCCTGGCCGACTGGGTGATGTACCGCCAACCGGGTCAGCATCGGTTCGTCGTCAACCTCGGCGGCATCTGCAACTACACGGAGTTGCCCGCGGGCTGCCGGCCGCAGCAGATCCAGGGGGGCGACTATGGCCCCTGCAATCTTCTGATCGACGGCCTTGTCCAGAAATGTTTCCCCGGCCGGCGTTACGACCGCGACGGCGAGATCGCCGCCAGCGGACGGCCGAACGATTTCGTTGACCGTGTGCTGCGAACGCAAGAGACCTTTCTATTGACGGTCGAGAAGTTCGATCGGCAGCGGGCCACGCTCGGTCGCGAGGACATCACCGACGACTTCATCGAGCTGCTCGTCCGACAGGCCGCGGGCGATCTGGCCCCGAACGACCTGATCGCCTCCGCCGTCGAATGGGTGGCTCGCAGAGTCGCCGCCTGCGTGAGCGGCGCCCCGTGTCCCGCGGAGGTCCTCATCGCTGGCGGCGGCACGCACAACCCCTATCTTGTCGATCGAATCCGAGCGTCCTTGAAATCGACCGATCGCCTCCTGCTGAGCGACGAAGCCGGCGTTCCCAGCCAGGGCCGTGAAGCGGCGGCCATGGCCGTCCTCGGCGCTCTGTGCCAGGACCGAATCGCGATCACACTCCCTCAGATCACCGGCGCCGATCGACCGGGCACGGCCGGACTCTGGTCGTTTCCGTAACAACGCAAGCTAAGATCACCCCATGTCTTCTTCGGCGTCGACACCGCCCGACCGCGGTCACCTGCTGACCGAGCAGAGACTGGATGAGTCGAGCGACTTGGACCGGCTGGGCATCGAAGAAGCCCTGAAGCTCATCAACGATCAGGACGCGCGTGTTGCCGCCGTGGTTCGCGGCGCCATCCCGAAGGTCGCGGCCCTGGTGGCCGCGGTCGTCGAGGCGCTGCGTTGCGGTGGGCGCTTGATCTACCTTGGCGCCGGCACATCGGGACGTCTGGGTGTGCTGGACGCCAGCGAGTGCCCACCGACTTTCCACAGCGACCCCGATCAGGTGATCGGGATGATCGCCGGTGGCGACGCAGCCCTGCGCCGCAGCAGTGAGGGGGCCGAGGACGACCACGGCGGGGCCGCGTCACAATGGCAACGCCTGGCTGTCGGTCGCGACGATGTGATCGTGGGGATCGCCGCCGGAGGAACCACGCCGTACGTCCTGGGCGCCCTTCGTCTGGCGAGGCAGCGCGGCGCGATCACGGCGCTGATCTGCTGCCTCGACCACGCCGACACCACCCCCGCGCAGGAAACGCCGCCCCAATCAACCGGAGGTTCTCAGGTACCGGTTGATCATCTTATACGCCTTCCGGTGGGGCCTGAGGTCGTCACCGGCTCAACCCGCATGAAGGCGGGCACTGCGACCAAGATGGTCCTCAACATGATCAGTACGGTCTCGTTCGTGCAATTGGGCAAAGTCTGGGGGAACCAGATGGTTGACCTGCGCGCGACCAACAACAAGCTGCGCGACCGCGCGGCGCGGATCATGATGGAGCACTGCCCCGATCTGGCCGGATCGCGCGACGCGGCGCTGCGTCTGCTGGACGAAGCGGACGGCCGAGTGAAACGTGCCCTGGTGATGGCGCGCCGTGCGGTCGACGCCGATGCCGCGCAGAAAATGCTTGACGAAAAGGGAGGAAGGCTTCGGGAAGTAATAGGGAAAGCGACGGAGCGACGAAGGGGTCGTAGCAGCGACCCGTGACGTTAGGCTGCGCCAAAGACTAAATGCGCCCTCGGGCAATCGTCATTTCGTCTTCACAAACCGAGAAAACCCACGACGACCACCCCTTCGTCGCTCCGTCGCTCCGTCGCTTTGCCTATCCCAACTCATCCAGAATCTCCTGCGCCAATTTCTTTTGATGCGGATCGTGCAGACGTGGCATCGCCCGGTTGACCAGTTCGCGGGCCCGCTGTCCCCGGTCGAGATAGCGCACATAGATCAACGCCAGGATCAGCTCGACCTGCTCGTGCTGGGCATAGCTGCCATAGGTACTCAGAAAGGATTCATAGGCCCCAGCGGCAAGATCGTACCGTTCGGTCACCATCAGTTGATTCGCCAGATCTAGCTGGTGCTGCTGGCTCATGACCTGGTTCGGATCAGTTTGCACCAGCTCGACATACCGGTCGGCGGCCGACGACAGATCGTACCGATTCAGATCGTCGACCACCTTTTCGCGAAGCCGCATGGTCTGTTCCTGCTCGGCACTGGACGGCGCATCGGCACCCGCCTTTGCCGTTGGGCCCGAACCCCCGCCTTCCCACGGCTGGTACCCGCTGCGCGTCAATGCCTTGAATTTGGCGCGGCGCCGGCGCTGCTCGAGCAGCGTCAACAGGTCGTACGGCTCTCGCGAAAGCAGACGCGACCACAAAAGACACATCCCGACCGCGAACCCGCAGACGTATCCAGACAGGTGGGCGAGATAGGCCACGCCACCCATCCCCGCGAGCTGATAGACAAGATCCAGCCCGACCTTGAACAGAATCAGGATCATGCTGGGCAATTCGAACGACCCGATGAAGAAGTACCAGTAAACGAGCGTGACGTTGCTCAGGGGGAACAGCGCCAGGTAGGCGCCGGTGACTGCCGCAACAGAGCCGCTGGCGCCGAGCACCGGAACGTCGTTGACCAGTCCGTGACCAAGCCCGGCAATGACCCCGCCGGACAGATAGAACGCCAGATAAGCCACCTTACCCAGACGATCCTCCACGCTGTTTCCAAAGACGTACAGGAACAGCATGTTGCCCAACAGGTGCATCAAGCTGCCGTGAAGAAACTGGTAGCCGACATAGTGCACCAGCCTCGGCGAGGTCGGATCGAGCATGAATCGATCCACATCCACGGCGCCCTGAACGGTCATCGCGAACACGATCGTGTTGACGGCGATCAGCGAGATGTTGACCCACGGCGTATGGCGCAGCTGCCGGTCGGTGCGGATGGGAAAAATCATTCGCTGGAGTTCTTCCCACGAGGGGGCAAGGCGAAGGCCGGGTCCGATCGTCCCCGGACGATCCGGGCTCAGCGGACCGTCCGGGCCGCGACATTCATACGGCCGCAGCGTCTTGATGGACGCCGTGCGTTCGTGACATTGTGGCGCCAGGTCATTGTACAGGAGTCAAAATAGGCAATTTCTTCCCGGGATGTGGTACGCACGATCGATTTTTTCTGCCTGACAGGGCTATTATCGGACCACCAGCGCGGACGACCTATACCAGGTGAATCCGGCGTCGGGCGCCATCACGGCCGTGGTCGACAACAACCAGCAGGGTGGTTTAGGCGCCACCAGCCTCAAGACCGAGGCCCTGGGCTGGGACCCGTCAGCAGACCGGCTCATCGCGTCTGACGACAACGCCAACCTCTTTCCCAGCACACGCTTCAGAACGGCAGCAACGTCCCCCTCGGCTCGCTACCGGGGCTTACCGACGTGGAAGGCATCGATTTCGTGCCCATTGCCCAGTCGACGCTTTCGATCAGCGACGATCCGGTGATCAAGTCCGAGGGCGACAGCGGTGCGACCGTGTTCACCTTCGCGATCACGCTGTCCGACCCGATCGGTTCGAACGTCGTCGTCCAGGTGGATACGGCCAACGGCAGCGGCACCACGGCGGACAACGACTACACCGACGTCAGCCAGCAGGTCACGTTCACCCCCGGCGGGTCGCTCACGCAGAACATCAACGTCCTGGTCACCGGCGACACCAAGGTCGAGCCTGACAAAGACTTCACTGTCGGCATTAGCCTGGATTCGGGTTCGAACATCGTCCTCGGAAACACGACGGCGACCGGCACGATCCTCAACGACGACAGCGTCACCGTCGACGTGCGGCAGCTCGGCGGCAACGGCGCCACGCTGCCCGAGGGCGACAGCGGCACCACCGGATTCTCGTTCGAGGTCGCGATCTCCAACCCGATCAGCTCGGACGTCGTGGTTCAGGTTAACACCGTCGACGGCAGCGCCACCGACGCCGACAACGACTACGAGCCGCTGAGCCAGACCATCACGTTCACTCCGGGCGGGTCGCTCACGCAGAGCTTTGATGTCCTGGTCAACGGCGACACCACGGTCGAGCCCGACGAAGACTTCTCGGTCGACCTGAATCTCGTCAGCGGCGACGGCTCGGCCACCGGCGCGATCCTCAACGACGACGACGTCACGATCGACATCAACGAGTTCGGCCTCAACAGCGCCGATCAGGACGAGGGCAACATCGGTCCGACCTCGTTCACCTTCGAGGTCACACTGTCGGATCCGATCACGTCGGATGTCCAGGTGCGGGTGATGACCCAGGACGGCACGGCGACGATTCACAACGACGACAACCCCCTGACGCTGGCGGCGCCGACGATTATGCTCCTGGACGCCAGCGACACGCTGCCACTCGGCGACGGGATTACGTCCGTCAACGAGTCGGCTTTCAAGGGAACCGGTGCCGAGGGCACCACGGTGATTCTGTTCGCCAATGGTGAACCCGTGGGTTAGGGCATCGTCAATTCCGACGACAGCGACGGCGTGCCCGGTGACGGCCTGGGCCTCTGGGAGATCACCTCCGAGCCGCTGGTCGACAACGTCTACACCTTCAACGCCGTGCTCCAGGACGACGCGGACCAGATCAGCGATCCCTCGGAATATTTTCCCCTGATCATCGCCACCGATTTCGGTTTCTTCGTCGATCCGATCACGGGCGCGGTCACGCTCAAGGGCAAAAACGGCGCCGACGACCACGTGACGCTGTCGCTGAATAACGGCGACGTCGTGATCGACTGGCTGCACCCGACGCTGGGGCTCATCTCCCAGAGCTTCCCGGTCGCCTCCTCCTGATCGACGGCTTCGCGGGCAACGACACGCTGACCGTTGACGTCGACGGCACCGGCCTGATCCCCGTCCCCATCACCTTCAACGGCGGCAGCTCGTTCGATGCCCTGACCGTGACCAGCACGCCGACCGACGGCGTCGACGAGGTGATCTTCACGCCCGACCAGACCGGCGACGGCGGGCGACTGGTCTACGAGGACGCGCTGGACAACGTCCTGATGGACATCGACATGGCCGAAGTCGAATCGATCCTCGACCTGCTGCCCGCGGGCCAGTTGACCGTCAACGGGACCAACGGGCCCGAATTCCCCGGCGAGCTGAACCTCGACACGGGAGACGACGACGACATCGAGGTCGTGCTGGATAATCCCGGGGTCGCCTCCGAGTTCAACATCGACGGCGGCGCGCACGTTGCCGGCGACTCATTGGTCATCAAGGGGCTGGGCGGCGACGATCAGTTTGATCTGATCACCCCGGACAAGGTCGTCTTCGGCGATGCCACGGTCAACCCCGTGGATATCGAAAACCTGACGGTGCTCGAGGGCCGGATCCTCGACGCCAAGTTCACGCGGACCGTCGACGCCCGGCGGTACGAGTTCCTCGACTTGGACGGCGACATGGTTTCCGTCTTTTTCGCCAAAGAGGGGTTCGGTGATGTCACGGTCTTCCGCGACGTTACGCTTAGCCGCGAGGCTGATATCCGCTCGATCGAACTCAACCTGACCGAAGAGCGCGTTGGTTTCCTGAGCGTGAAGGTCAAGAAACCCCGGGGCGGCGAAACCGACGGCGAGACGTCGATCGGTCACATCTCCGGCACGGGCATCGGGAAGGTTCTTGCAAAGACTTCCGACCTCGTCCACGGTGTGGACATGGGCGGCGTCGGAACATTCCAGATCGACGACATCCGCGATGGTGCGGCCCTGAACTTCAACAGCGCCGAAACCGGCCTGAAGATGAAGATGACGGCCGACAAGATCGGCACCGACGTCGAGATGGTCCTGAATCAGGTCCTGGCCAACATGAAGGTCACCGAGTCCGTCAAGGACGGCCTAGTCGAGGCCAAGCAGATCGGCAAGGTGCTCAGTGTCAACGACTTCGGCGCCGACCTGGTGACCACGCGATTCCAGGACTTCTTCAACATGGGCATCGCCAAGATCCTGGTCAAGAAGGGCGGCCTGAAGTCACACATCGAGACCGATATCCTCGGTACGGTCTTCGTGAACGGTGGCGACGCCGAGCTGACCGTGGACATCCTGCTGGATGCAGTAACGCTTGCGGCGCAAAGTCGATTCGGCCTGGAGGCCGTTCAGGCCATCAAGGTCGCCGGAGGGAGCCTGGTGAACTCGACATTCAACCTGCAACCCGGAACGTTCATGAAGAGCCTGCAGGTGACGGCGAAGCGCGGCGTGGGCGGCGATCTGGTCGGGCCCACGACGCTCAACGGCGACCTGATGACCGGCAAGTTCGGCAAGGTGGACACGCCGCCGTTCATGCTCAACGGGACGTTGCTCAAGCAGCTGACCGCGACCGAGGCCTGCGACGCGGACGCGATCATGACCACCGGCAGCGACGGGATCATCACGATCCTGGACATCGCCGAGAAGGCCAAGATCAAGTGCGCGTGAGCAGCGCCGACCGCGATTCGATTTAATCGGCCTGTGGTGTCTGTTCCGCGACCACGACGCCGGCGTGCTGCTTGCTGGCCTCCATGCACAGCCCCAGGCCGATCAGGCCGACGCCGAGCGTCCCTAGCGGGCCGCAGAAGACCACGCCGTTACCGGGCCGCATGGCCACGTAGAGGGCCAACGCGGCGACGCACATCCACGCCGCCAGGTTCAGGATGGATTTCATCGTTGCCTCCGTTCCGTATGACCCTGGAACGGATGAACCGGACGATATAACTTCGGCGGACGCAAACGAGATGAGAAATGTTTCTGCTTCTACGCGGGATTGTGCCGGCACAACCGGAACGGTTGAAGATCTGCCGACAGCCGCACGTCGCCTGTCTTACGCGTACGGCGCTCCCCTCGGGACTTGTGACTCGCGGCCGACGGCCACGCCGCCCGCGCCTACGGCGCGGTATAGGTCCCCGTGGCCTCGTTGAATCCAACGGCGGCAATCACACCGGACACCGGGTCGTACTCCCAGCCGTCGATAGCCGTGCCGGTGCCGACCGCGACCACCGTGCTGCTGAGCGTGTACTGGTTCACGGGCGACTGAGTGAGATAGGGGCCGAAGTCCGCGGTGGGATCGATCGTGCCGGCGGCATCGGTCTTCTGAAGCAGATTTTCCCACATCTGGGCGAGCGTCGGGTATGTACCCGAGTGCTGAACACGGTAAAACTCCAGCTGGTTTCGCACCGTGCGCAACACGGCCACCGTCGTGGTCGAACGCGTCACCTCGGAGGCGATCGAAAATCTCGGAATGATGGTCAACGCCAGTATTCCGAGGATCACAACGACGATCATGATCTCGACGAGCGTAAAACCGGAGGTCTGCGAAACGCAACCGGGGTGGTGCGACGCGCAAGCGCCACGGCACGATCGTGGTAGCATGTGTTCGCTTCGGCTCATGCGGCATGTGCTTCTCTTACGATGAGGCGCGGGTGCAGCCCGGGCATGACGTATCTTCACATTCCTGATCGGCGGATTCGCGGTCACGCCTGACTCCGAATCCGATAAGTTTCGATTGATTGTCGTTCCATGACCGCCTGGCGCGGTCGTAACGTCTAGAGCGTTTTGAATTCGATCGAGGTGTCGGTCGGCAGGGGCGGTCGCCTGGCGATGACGAGGATCGTCACCATCGCGGTCAGGAGCAGAAACGGCATCGCCAGCATGAAGAGGATCGACCAGAAGTAGCCCCGGGCCAGGCTGCCGCCGCAATCTGCCGGTCATGGTGCAAACGATTCACGCCCCGGGCGCTCCGTCATGGTTCGCGGTTCCGACGGATCAGCGCTCGACAGGGCCGCCGCGATTGCCGGGCGCCGCGCCATCCGAAAGACCCGACCCCATCTGCGGCCTGGACACGCGGACGTGCCGCGTATCGATCGCCAGTAACGGTCGTGTTGGGCCGCTGGATTCCAGCGAGCGGCGCTGTTGCTGCCATTTCCGGCTGAACGCGGCGCGCAGAGGCAGACGAGGCGATCGCAGATCGTACATTTCCCGCATCGCGCAATAGTCCAGAAGATTGAACCGAATCGCGACACGCTGACGCTCGCGCAGGACCGTGAGGTTGACCAGCGCACCGGGGTTTTTTCGCTTCACCATGACGCCGAACGAATTGGTGTCGGCGACCGGCACGCGATCTAGAGACAGGATGACGTCACCGACTCGAAGATGCGCGTACCCCGGAAAGCCCGCCAATACGGCGGTCACACGAACAGCAGGCTCCCGCGTTTCGTCCGGGCTGTCGATCATCACCGGGCGCATGAGAATCCCGATCACGCCGCGACGACCGTCGCGAAATTGGTCAACGGCCATGAGGCGCAGCATATGGTGGCGGGCCACGACGAGCAGGCGATGTCGCTGTTCTTCATCGGTGGCGCGCCGGTACAGGTCGCTGATCGCATCGAGCGTGAGGCTATCGTCCCGCAGCAGGGCGTCCATGGCCGACTGGCGCACGGCGAAATGCGGATCGCCCAGGCGTCCCAGCCGCGTCTTCCCGCCATCGGCCTCGCCGTAACCCACCGCCGACACGGTCAGGGCCGTGGCAGCAATGATCAGCGCCCGGATGGATATGACGCGAATCATGTGCTTCCCAGTCTGCCCACCATGATACTCAAACTTCAGTTTTCCAACGAGCCGATCAACTCGCCGGCCCGATCTTGAATCCAGGCCACCTTGCGTTCGATCATCTCCAGAAACCCAAAACCTTCCATCCGCGAGAACGATCCGGTCGCCGCTATCGGTATCACGCACTCCGCAATCAGCGCCTCGGTCATCAGCAAGGGGATCGCGTCGATCTCGGCCCGGCTCAGCACGCAGGCCGGGTCGGACTCGTACCCTCGAATGAACCTCCTGAACCGGGAGAGGTCGAAGTAATCGGGCCATGCTTCCGGATCGTCACCGCCCCCGACGATCGAAAACTGCAGCGCTCCATTGGCCACATCGAGGATGCGCTGCTGGACCCGCGCGGCGTCATAGTCGATCACGGCCACGACCTTGGTGCCTCGGAAAAGCATGTTGCCCGGATGCCAGTCGCTGTGGACGATCTGGGACGGCCAATCGTCCAGACCCGACTGCCCAAGGCGTTGCGACGCGTCCTCGTAGCGATTTCGCATGGACTTTGCGAGGCGATCAATCACACCGCTGCGGTCGGCGGTCTCCAGCGCCCGCGGCAGCGCTTCCAGTGATGCAAGCACCGACCGCGACGCGTGGTACGACCCCACCGCCGGCTCGTAGCGGGGACGAAAGTCGGCCAGTAGTTTGTGGAACAGCGCCAGAATCTTGCCGGCGTCGGCCGTCGCCTCGAGTGAGCCGTCGTAGCTGGTGCCCTTGATGTACTCGAACAGCTCGTAAGTGCCCTCGTTCCACTGCAGCATCGAATTGTTGTCCTGGCGCGTGCCGATCAGGCGAGGCAGGGGAAAGTGTTTCTCGGCAAGAGCCATCTGCAGCTGGTGGCAGAAGGCGACTTTGAACGGGCCGCTCTTGCCCGGCCCGCGACGTTTGAGCAGGAACCTGCCTTCACTGGTGCGCAGGATCAGTTTCGGCGACTTTCGAGAGCCGCGAGGAAACGCCTTGATCGACTCAATGTTGCCGATGTCGTAATGACTCAGGACAGTCGCCAGCTCGAACGCCGACATCTGCTCGTGCTCGCGACCGCCTGTACCCGACGAAAGTCCCGCCGACGATCCGGACCGGTTGAGGTGTTCCTGATCGTCACTCAATATTCTGGACTTGTTCCTTGATCCGGTCGATCGCGCCCTTCACGATGACGATGGCTCGGCTGATGTCCTCGTCATTCGATTTGCTCGCCACGGTGTTGGCCTCCCGCAGCATTTCCTGGGCAAGGAAATCGAGCGTGCGCCCGGCCGGATCCTTGTCGCTGGCCTTCAAAATCTGGCCCACGTGATTCAAGTGGCCCTCGATCCGAGAGGTTTCTTCGCTGATATCGGCCCGCTCCGCGAACACGGCCACCTCGCGGATCAGGTCTTGCTCGGCCACATTCAACTCCGCACGGGCCATCAACTCGTCCATGCGGCTGCGCAGACGCACGTGGTACTCCTCGACCACCGTGGGCGCGCGACCCGTGATCTTCGCAAGCGAACCGCGGATCACCTCGCAATGCTTCTGTAGATCCGCTGCCAGACTCCGCCCCTCGGTCACGCGCATCTGCACCAGGCGGTCGCAGGCCTGTTGCGCCAGATCCAGCACCGCGGGACGGGAGCGGGCAAGCATCGCGGCCTCATCCTCCGACGGCTGCAACACGCCCGGCATTGCGAGCAGTGCGGTCAGGTCGATGTTGGCCGCGTGACCCTCCTTGGCGACCCTGGCGTGAATCGTCTCCAGATGATCGAGGTAACGCAGAAGGGCCTCGTCGTTGACCCGGTGGGCGGCCTGCGCATCGGGCAATCGCATCTTCACGGTCACGGTCACGGAGCCGCGCGTCAATTCCCTACGCAGGTCCGCTTCCAGTTCCGCCTCAAGGCCTGAAATTTCTTCGGGCAGGCGCAACAGCGCCTTGAAGTAGCGGTTGTTCAGGCTGCGCAGTTCAACGGCGTAGTGAACGCCTTCAACCTGACCGGACGCCTCGCCAAAGCCTGTCATCGAGCGAATCACTGGCCGGCCTCCTGTGGCGGCTGCTCACGCACCGCCGTCACCTGAGCCGCTTTGACCTTCGACGGCATCACCGGCGCCGTCGGAATCCGCATCCGTGGGCGGTGCCGCATCCCCCGCGCCATCATCGCCGGGCTGGGGTGCATCCGGCGCGGACACCGGTGGCTCGGCATCGCTGTCGGTCGGCGAGGTTACCGCGGGGCCAGTGGGCTGGACCCCCTCCTGCTCTGCCTTGATTTTCCAGGTCAAACCCATGGCCAGGGTAAGAAACAAGACGAAGAATCCCACGGTCACCCAGGTCAGCACGTCACCGACCTTCGCACCGAACGCGGTCTGCTGGGCACCGCCGACGCCCCCGAACGCGCCCGCCAGTCCTCCACCCTTGGGCCGCTGGATGAGAACCACCAGGATCATTAAAGAGCAGGCCAGGATAAAGAAGATCGCCATGGCCAGAACGGGCCCGGCCAGATACGACAGCAGGCCGAAAATTGCGGCCAGAATGAGCAGGATGACCAGAAGAACGCCGATGACTCCGAATGGCATGGTTCAATCCCTTAGAGCGGCTTTCGGTTGAGAAGTCATGTGGGGATTCCGTGCAACGTGTCGTGCGCGATCGCGAGAAAGTCGGCCGCTTTCAATGACGCGCCGCCGATCAGCCCGCCGTCGATGTCGTTCTGGGCGAACAGGTCCCGCGCGTTGTCAGGCTTCACCGAGCCACCGTAGACGATCCTCGTCGCTGCGGCGATCGGCTCAGTAAACAGGTGTTGCACCGCGCGACGTATCTCCCGGTGGGCGGACTGGGCGTCGGCGGTGCTGGCCGTGCGACCCGTGCCGATGGCCCACACCGGCTCGTAGGCGATCGTCACCTGCGCCATCTGCTGCGGTCTCACCCCGGCGAGGGCGAAGCAGAGTTGTGCGGTGTTGATCGCGTCAGTTTGATCGGCCTGGCGCTGCGCTTCGGTCTCGCCGACGCAAAGGACGAGTTCAAAGCTGCTGTCCAGCGCCGCAAGCACCTTTCGGTTGATGATCGCATCGGACTCGCCGATCACGTGCCGCCGTTCGCTGTGACCGACCAGGACCACGCCGACGTTCAGATCCTCGAGCATGGTGAGGCTGACCTCGCCGGTGAAGGCTCCGCCGCGCTCGAAATAGAAATCCTGTGCGCCGAGCTTGACCAGGCTGTCGCGCATCGCGTTGCCCACGGCTTCCACGTACGGCATGGGCGGAAAAACGGCGACGTCGACTTGATCATCGACACCGTCGGCCACGGCCCCGGCTAGATTGACCGCCTCGGTCCGATTCAGGTTCATCTTCCAGTTGCCGCCGACGAACGGCTTGCGCGTGGGCATGGCACGGCCTTTCCGACGCCGCAGGGGGTGCCACGACGAGACACCATTCACCGGCAGCGACAGCGAGTCGCACAGTATACCGGCAATAAGCGACCTCCGGTCGCTTATGAAATTGGCCTGATGCGGGATCGAAGGATACACCCTGTGGACAAACGGGTTTTCCAGCGCAGCGCCGCGCAGCGTGTGCAAGGGCCGCAGGGCCGATGACGCCGGTCACCTGAAATTGCGGCCGGTGACGATAGACATCGAAACTATCGAAATAACAGAAGCTATCTTTACGGCAGACGGCGATTTCTTGAGCGACCGCGCCAGCGGTCGCTCAATCCGAACCCAGCACCTCGCGGGCCCCACGCTCACGAAGCGACGCCACGACGCGCTCAACCAGCTTGCGGTCCTGCTCTGGCGGCGCCGATTCGACCGCTTCGGCACAGCGACGCCCGTCCGGACTGAGCACCCGGGCGTGGAGGCGAACGCGATCACCATCGGTCTGAAAATGCGCCCCGATCGGGTGATGGCAGCCGCCTCCCAGCGCGGCGACGACCCGGCGCTCGGCATTCACGGCAGCCGCTGAGGCCGCGTCGTTCAAGGGCAGACACCTGCGCACGGTCGCGTGGTCGTCGGCGCGGCACTGCACGGCCAGTGCGCCCTGCCCCGCCGCCGGAAGCATCACTGTCGGATCCAATGGCGCGCCGGTGAATTCGTCCAGACCCAGTCGCTGCAGCCCCGCGACGGCCAGGACCGTCGCGTCGTAGCGGTGCTGCTCGGTCACGAGGCGCAAACGTGTCTGCACATTGCCCGCGATCTTCTGCACGCTCAGGTCCGGACGCAGGCGCAACAACTGCGCCGCTCGGCGCGGACTCGAGGTGCCGACGGTCGCGCCCTGGGGCAACGAATCGATGTCCATCGGACCGCTGGGCCCGATCAGGCAGTCGCGGCTGTCGGCGCGCTGCGGGACGGCAATCACGACTAGACCTTTCGCATCGGCACGTGGCGTGATCGGAACATCCTTGTAGCTGTGAACTGCAAGATCGGCGCTGCCGTTCAGCACGAGCGTTTCGACGCCGCGCACGAACCGGTCCTTGTCGGTCGTCTCCTCGAGCGACGGATCGCCATCACCGTCCGCGCCGCCCTCCACCCATCGATACCTGACTTCGATGTCGGGGCGGTATTGCGCGTACGCATCGCCGATCAGTTCCGCTTGAACCTGCGCCAGTGGACTGCGACGCGATGCGATCACCATGGGGCGTCGGCTGTGTCGCAATTGATGGCTCCGGGTCGGACCGTGTACAATCGTGGCATTATGGCAGAATTCAGTGGTTGCGTGGCCCTGACCGGCGCCACCGGATTCGTCGGCCGACACATCCTGTCCAGCTTGCTGGAGGCAAACGTACGCGTCCGGGCGCTGGTCCGCAACCCTCGACGCTTGACCATCAAGGATGCGCGCGTCGAAGTCATCGACGGCAACCTCGGCGAGGTGACGTCGCTGGCGCGCCTGGTGGAGGGGGCGACTGCGGTGGTTCACGTCGTCGGGATCATCATGGAGTCCCCGAAGTGGGGCCAGACGTTCCAGCGCGTGCATTTCGAGGGCACTCGCAATCTGATCGAGGCCGCGCGGCGTGCGTCAATCCAACGCTGGATCCACATGTCGGCACTGGGATCACGGCCCGACGCGGTCAGCGACTATCACCGGTCCAAGTGGGCCGCGGAGCAGGCGGTGCGCGAAAGCGGCCTGACCAATACGATCTTTCGCCCGTCGATCATCCACGGCCCGGACGGCGAGTTCATGCGGATGGTCAAGCAGTTCGCGTGCCGCAGGCTCGCCGGCGTGCTGCCCTGGATGCCCTACTTCGGCAGCGGCCTGCTGGGCCGCGGCGGTGCCGGCCGGCTCCAGCCCGTTTGGGTCGAAGACGTGGCCCGCTGTTTCGTCGCGTCTTTGACGAACACCGCTTCGAATAACGAAATCTATCCCATGGGTGGACCTGATGCGTACACCTGGCCACAATTTTTCGAGATCTGCAAGCGCCACCTGCCCCGGGCCCGCCCCGCGAACCGGCCCAAGGCCGTGCCCGTGTGGTACGCCAGGCTGATCGCCGGCAAGCCGGGGGTGCCCTTCAATCGTGATCAGGTGATCATGAGCCAGGAAGATTCGGTATGCCAGATCGCCAAGGTGAAGTCGGATTTCGGCTTCACGCTGGCGCCATTCGAAGAGACGTTCGCAGACTACGCCGCGCAGATTGAGTAAGAAATTTACCCGCGGAGCACCCGCCGCGCTCGGGAACACTCGCCTGGTGTCGGGGCGCCCGGCCGCGCAGAATCGTTACGCTTGAGCCATTGTCCCGCCACACACTCATTACCGTCAGCATCTTCGTCGGGCTCATTGCGGGGGCAGTCCTTGGCGAAGTACTGTTCCATGTCTATGACCAGAACGTCCCCGCCGGCTGGCTCGAAGCGCTCAGCTTCATCGGCAAGACGTTTTTCATGGGCCTTCTGAAGATGGTCCTGGTGCCGCTGATCGCGTCGAGCGTGATCGTGGGCGTGGCCTCGATCGGCAATCCGGCGCAATTGGGCTACGTCGGGCTGTCAACGATCACCTATTACTTCGCCACGATGCTGATCGCCGTGATAATCGGTGTCGTTCTGGTCACGTCGATTCAGCCGGGCGATGGGATCGACCTTTCCGTAGCACAAGGGAAAGCCGCGCAGTTCGAGACTTCGGGCACGACCGCACAGGATCGCGTGAGCGGCGCCAGCGGCACGGGCCTCTGGGGCGCGGTGAAGAACCTCACGAGCCAGATTATTCCGAGCAACCCCATCGGTGCGGCGGCGGAGGGCAAGATGCTCCCCGTGATTTCGTTCGCCCTGCTCTTCGGCGTGGTGCTGACAGTGATTGGCGAGCGCGGAAAGGTGGTGTTGAGCTTCTTCGAGGGCGTCTTCGCGGCGATCATGAAGCTCGTGGAATGGATTCTGCTGTTGGCGCCGGTCGGGGTTCTGGCCCTAGTCGCGTGGACCGTCGCGCGGATCGGCCTGGCCAACCTGACCGGACCGCTGCTGAAGTACGTCGTGACGGTCATCGCGGGTCTAATGATCCACGGACTGATCATTCTGCCCGCCGTGGTCTGGATCTTCGGACGAACCAATCCCTATCGCTACATGTGGCAGATGAAAGACGCATTGATGACGGCATTCGGAACCGACTCCAGCTCGGCGACGCTTCCCGTGACCATGGAGACCGCCCAACGCAAGGGCGGTGTCTCCAAGAAGTCCGCGGAGTTCGTTCTGCCCCTGGGCGCCACTGTCAACATGGACGGCACCGCCCTGTACGAAGCCGTTGCCGTCGTGTTCCTGTTCCAGTGTTTCGACATTCAGCTCGGGCTGACTGAGCTGCTCATCATCGTCTTCACCGCCACCCTGGCCGCGGTCGGTGCCGCGGGCATCCCCTCGGCGGGCCTGGTCACGATGGTCATCGTGGTCGAGGCGGTCAACGGATCACTCGGCGGCGACAAGACGCTGCCCATCGCCGCCATCGGCATCATTCTCGGCATTGACCGGATCCTGGACATGTGCCGCACGACGGTCAACGTCTGGGGTGACGCCGCGGGCGCGAAGATCATTACGAGGATCGCGCCGGATACGCCGTCACGAGTGAATAGCGAGTGACGGAAACCAGCACGGAGCTGCGCATTCGACGCACTTGGAATGGCGACCCAATGAGCCGAGTCCGAGTCCACCCCGCTAGAGCGTTCCGAATCCAATCGTAGCAGTTTGAGCGTCGACGAAGCAAGCCTGGTGCGGAGGGCGAAGCAGACGATGTCGAAGAGCATCGGCGATGCAGCACGACAAAGCCAGGCGCTGCTGCAGGCAGCTCAGAACGCTACGATTCGATTCGGACCGCTATAAGAATCAACGCACGAAAGGAACCCCAGCCATGCCCCGAATGATCTACCACGACGCGACCGGCCCGCACGAGGTAAAACCCTCCGAGCAATCGGCATGGATCTGCATGTGCGGATTGAGCCAGAACGACCCTTTTTGCGACGGATCGCACAAAAAGGCGAAGCAGGAGGATGCAGGCAAGCTGTATGTCTACGACAAGGATCGCACGAACGTGATGGAGGAAAAGGGGTTGGAGTAGCGACGCCGGGTGAGTCTCAAGTCACAAGCTCTGTAGGTCGCAACTCCTGTGCTGCCGATCGCCGTCCCCGACCCGCCACGGCGGGTCTCCGCTCCGCTGCGACTTGCGACTCTCACCACTTGTGACTTGCGGCCGCGGCAGCAGCCACAGGCTCACACGACCCTCGCCGGACCTATCAACTCACAGCAGTCATCCTGATGCAGCACCGTCGCGATGCGCTGAGTCAGGTCGTCGTCCACGCGTACTCTCACGTCATTCAGGCGCAGCGTCGCGACGCAATCCTCCTGATGCACTTCCAGAAGAACCTCCGCGTTGGCGCCGTCACCATTCGACTGCCGCAGCAACGCCTTGAGGTTGCTTAGGCGGCCGGAAACCACGTCATGGTTCGCCGCCCTCTTCCCTTCGTCGCGGAGTTTATCCGCCGTTGCGGATCGCTTCGTCGCTCCGTCGCTTTCCCCCGTTCCCCCCACCACAATCCTCACAGCCCGCGTCAGTTCCTGCGCCGCCCGTTCGATCGGAACGACCCGATCGACGACGATGGCGGGTTCCTCGCGACGCCGATCGATGCGTCCGACCACGAACACGATCGCGTCCGGCTGCAGAAGGGGTGAGGCGATGGCATAAGCGTCGGCGAACACGACGCCGTCGATCGGCCCGGTGGTGTCTTCCAGCGTGATTATCGCCATTTTATGCCCCGCGCTGCGCCCTTGCTTGACCAGTGTGGGCTTGACCCTGCTCAGAACGCCGCCCACGACGACCGGCGCGTCGGCCGGCAACTGCCGGACGCGCGCCACCGTCGCCGAGGTAAACTGCTGGAGCGTCCTCGCGTGCTCGTCGAGCGGGTGGGACGAAACGTATATGCCCAGCACCTGCTTCTCGTTTCGCAGTTGCTCCTGGTGCGACCAGGGTTCGGCGTCCGGCACGCGTAGCGCCGATTCCGACGCGTGCTCGTCGGTGGCGGATTCCGCGGCCGCCTCCGAACCAAAGAAGCTCATCTGGCCAGCGTCGCGATCGGCCTGCAACCGGTTGCCGGCGGCCATGGCGCTGTCGAGGGCCGCGAGCAGCGACGACCGCTTCGCCGCGCCGTACAGAGAATCGAACGCCCCGCATTTGATCAGCGCCTCGATGGTGGCGCGGTTCACGACGCCGGGAGGAACGCGATCGCAGAAGTCATACAGGCTGTGAAACGGCGAGGGCCCCTCGTCACTGCAGCGCTGGGCCAGGATGGCTCGAATCGCCTTTTCGCCAACCCCTTTGACGGCATTCAGACCAAAACGGATGCGCCCATGGTTGCAATCACGGGTTTCGGCATCGTCGAACACGACGGCGAACCCGACCTCCGACTGATTGATGTCGGGCGGGTGGACCTCGATGCCGCGCCGCCCATCGGGAAACAGCACCCTCTTGCACTCGTCCATGTACTCGACGACCTTGTCGGTGTTGACCGATTCATACGTGAGCACCGCGGCCATGTATTGCACGGGGAAATAGGTCTTCAGGTACGCGGTCTGGTAAGCGAGGATCGAATAGCCGGTCGAATGCGACTTGTTGAATCCGTAGCCGGAGAACTTGAGAATTCGCTCGAACAGGTCTTCGGCTTCGCGAAGGGTCATGCCCGCGCGCTGCGCCCCGTCCAGGAACACGGGCCGGCTTTCGTTGATCACGACCTTCTTCTTCTTGCTAATCGCCTTGATGATCGTGTAGGCCTTACGCAGGGGCACGCCGCCGAGCTCGTGCATCAACTGCATGACCTGTTCCTGGTAGGTCAGCACGCCGTAGGTCATGCCCGTGTACTTCTCGACAATCTCGTTCAGCGCGGGCACCGGTTTTCGGCCGAGCTTTCGATCGACGTATTCGGGAATCAGCTCCATGGGCCCGGGCCGATACAGCGCGTTCGCCGCGATGAGATCTTCGATGCGATCCGGCTGCATCCCGATGAGCAGGTTGCGAAAGCCGCCCGACTCAAACTGGAAAACGGCCGCGGTCTCGCCGCGACGGAACAGGTCCAGCACGTTCTGGTCCGTGTAGGTCAGGCGTTCGACGTCGAGCGGGTCGAAATCGTCACCGGTGGTCGTTTCGTGCGCACCAAATTCGCGCGGGGCATCGGGGCATGGCCCGGCACCGAACCGTCCGCGGACGACCTCGCGCTGCGTCTGCTTGTCGAGCGTGGCGTCGACCAGTTGGCGGCAACGCTGAATGATGCTCAGCGTCCGCAGACCGAGAAAATCCATCTTGAGCAGACCCACGCGGTCGCACGTAGGCCCGTCCCACTGCGTCACGACCTGTTCGGTGCCCGACGGCTTGTAGAGCGGGATGATGTTTTCCAGCGGCTGTGTCGCAATAATGACGCCCGCGGCATGAACCCCGGCGTGCCGGCTGAGGCCCTCCAGCCGCCTGGCGGTATCGATCATCTGCCGGTGCGTCGGCTGGTCGTTGTAGAGTTGTTTCAGGTCGGGCTCCTGGGCGAGCGCCTTGTCAATCGTCGTGCCCAGACCGTCTCCCACCAGCTTGCATACGCGATCGACCTCGCTTAGCGGCACGTTGAGCACCCGACCCACGTCCCGCAATGCTGCCCGCGCCTTGAGAGTTCCGAAGGTGATGATCTGGGCCACGTGCCCGTACTTGCGCCGGACGTACTCGATGATCTGCTGGCGGCCATCCTGACAAATGTCGATGTCGATGTCCGGGTATTCGCTGCGGTCGGGGTCAGTGAATCTCTCGAACAGCAGGCCGTACTTCACCGGGCAGGCGTTGGACAGCCCCAGGCAGTAGCCGACCATCGAACCCACGGCGCTGCCCCGGGCGTTGGCGGGGATGCCGCACCGCCTTGCCTCGTTCACGAAGTCCCAGACGATCAGGAAGTACGCGGCGATGTTCTTCTCGGCCAGCACCTGCAACTCACGATCCAGGCGCGCGCGAATTTCGCCCGTAACGCCGTCCTGCCCGTAACGCCAGATCGCGCCCGCCTCGACCAGCTCGCACAGCGCCTGGTCGCACTGCTTCTTCAGATCGGCAGCTGACAATTCCGTGTCGTCCGTCTGATCGAACGGGATGAGGCGGTACTGCGAGCAGTATTCCTGGTACCACTCGGATGAACCAACATGACAAGATGTGTCGCCCGTTGATCGACCGGCGCCGCTGGGCGCGACGGTGTCACCTTTCGATTCGTGGCCGTGGGCTACAATTCCGCGATCCTCGACTTGCGACGACCTGACTTGTGATGATCTGTCGATTCTCACGACCGGAGCATGGTTGGCCGAAAAGTCCAGGTCCAGGTCGCACATCCGGGCCACGCGGTACGTGTTGTCGCAGGCTTCGGCCCACTTCGGGTGGTCCATGGCCGCACGCATCTGCTCGTCGGACTTCAGGTACAGCTGCGTCGAGTAGCGCATACGCGACTCGTCACTGAGCAACTTGCCTGTCGAAATGCAACAGAGCACATCGTGGCTGGCGTGGTCCTGCTCGGTCAGAAAGTGCACATCGTTCGTGGCCAGACAGCCGATGCCGAGTTGATCGGCCAAGTCGATCAGATCCGGGTTGACGCGATCCTGCTCGGGAATGTGTTTCTGCAGCTCGATGAAGAATCGATCCGGCCCGAACACCGAGATGTACCACTCGGCGATCTGACGAGCCCGGGCTCGATCGCCGCTCATCAGCGCCGCGGGAATCTCGCCGGCCAGGCACGCCGACGTGCAGATCAGACCGGTGGCGAACTGCTCCAGCACCTCCCGATCGATCCTGGGCTTGTAGTAGAATCCGTCCAGGTAGGCGATCGACGCCAGTTTCAGCAGGTTCGCATACCCGGTGCGGTCCTGGGCCAGGAGGAGCAGGTGGTAACCGCCCTCCTTCATTCCCGTGGATTCCTTTTTGAGTCGCGACTGCGGCGCCATGTAGGCTTCCATACCGAGAATCGGCTGGACACCCTGTTGCGTCGCGCGATTGTAGAAGTCGATGGCACCGAACAGGTTGCCGTGGTCGGTGACAGCGATGGCCGGCTGTTGCAGCGTCTTGGCCTGGGCGACCAAGTCGCCAATCCGGTTGGCGCCGTCCAGCAGGCTGTATTGCGTGTGAACGTGAAGATGAACGAAAGGTGTGGCCATCCGTGGCGGCTCCCTGTGACAGGTGAAACGGCAATTGTACCGCCGCACCGTGTGCCCACCAACCCGTCGTCGGGCCGCGGCGGGTGATCCCGCGAAGCCGTCTCACACAAGCACATGCGCGACCCGCAGTTAACAGGTGTTTCTCACGATTTTTGCCGCTTGGAGATGTAAAGACCAGATGACTCCGCCGATCGCCCTGCAGCTATTTACCACCCGCGACGAGATGGACGCAGACGTGGAAAACGCCATCGAACGCGTCATGGACATCGGGTACCGCCATGTCGAGGTCGGCGCGTTGCACGGCAGCACGCCGCAGCTGCTGCTCGCGTGCTACGACCGGCTCGGCCTGTCGATCGTGAGCCTGCACGCAGATTATGACACACTCGAGGAGGATCTCCCCGGCCAACTCGAGGCCGCGCGCACACTGGGATGCCGCTACGTGACGTGCACGAGCATCACGCCGCGCCTGCGAAATCCGAAAGGGTACCGCGAGGCGGTTGCCCTCCTGTCGCAATGCGGCGCCCGAGCGGCGGACGAGGGCGTGACGATCTGCTATCACAATCACAGCTTCGAATTCGAACGGCTCGATGACTCAACCCGTGGCATGGACATTATGTATGCCGATGACCAGCCGCCGACCTACCAGGCCCAGTTGGACGTCTACTGGGTGGCGCACGGCGGCGACGACCCGATCTCGTGGATGCGGAGGCTTCGCGGAAGGCTGGACCTGCTGCACATGAAGGACATGGCCCCGGGCCGACGGTTCACCGAAGTCGGCTGCGGCACGCTCGACATCGCCGCGATCGTCACCGAAGCGGACCGGACGCAGGTCAGGGTCCTGATCATCGAACAGGACACCGATCTGGGCCGGATCGCCGCTGGAATCCGCCCACCTCAGCTTTGACAACCTGACCGCGATCCAGAACCGGCAGTCGGGGAGCGAACGCTGATGGAACGGCGGCCCGACTTCCGCTGATCGGGCTACGCGAATTCCGCGGTCGGGTCCGTTGTCTCGCCGCCCTCCGAGGGATATACTTGATGCGGTATCGACAGATGTGTCGACGCAAGTATCGGCACAAGAGCTTCTAATCAGTAAGGACGAACGCCATGACGCATTACATCGCCGAGCCCTGCATCGGGGTCAAGGATACGGCGTGTGTAGACGTGTGCCCGGTGGATTGCATCCACCCCACCAAGGATGACGATGATTTCGAGAAAGCCGAGCAGCTTTACATCGATCCGGATACCTGCATCGATTGCGGTCTTTGCGTCGATGAGTGCCCGGTGAAGGCGATCTTCCCCGAAGAAGATCTGCCCGCCGAGTGGGCCGCGTTCGCTGAAAAGAACACCGAATACTTCAAATAGCACGGCGCGACCGTCGGTCGTCCTCACCGAGACGCTCGTTGCCGAGTGCCTCGATTGGCTGAGCCAGCGGGCGCGTCTGGTGCGCTGTCCGTTCGACTCACCGGGCGAGTTGCGCACACACCTCGCCGACGCGGCCGGTCTGGTCATCCGAACTTACACGCAAGTTGACGAAGCGCTGCTGGCCCAGGCGCCGAAGCTCAAGGTCGTGGGCCGCGCGGGTGTGGGCCTCGACAACGTCGACCTCGACGCGTGCCGCCGACGCGGCGTCACGGTCGTCTTCACGCCCGATGCGAACACGCAGGCCGTCGCCGAATACGTCGTCGCGCTGATCCTGGACGCGCTGCGTCCTCGCGTCACGCTCGGGGCCGGCGACGACGCAGAGTCGTTCCACCGCTACCGTCGCGAGCGGGTCGGCACCCAACTGGACACCAGGACGCTGGGAATCCTGGGTTTCGGGCGTATCGGCAAACGTGTTGGACGCCTCGGTCACGCGCTGGGGATGGAATTGCTCGCGCACGATCTGTTGCCCGAAGCGATGCTGCGGCAGAATGTCACGTACCCGTTTCGTTGTGTCGACCGCGCGACGCTGTTTCGAGACAGCGACATCGTGACGATCCACGTGGACGGCAGGCCTGAGAATCGACACCTCCTGGACGGCCCGGCTCTCGGGCAGCTCAATCGCGATTGCCTGCTGATCAACACCTCGCGGGGCATGGTGGTCGACGCGGACGCCTTGGCCGACTGGGCCCGCTCGGCCGCCGGGGACGGCGCCCGGGCGGTGCTGGACGTCCACGACCCCGAACCGCCATTCGGCGACGTCGCCTACCCCTTGTTCGGCCTGGCGAACGTGCGCCTGCTGCCGCACACCGCATCGCGCACGACACAGGCCCTGGAAGCCATGAGCTGGGTGGTCAAAGACGTGTGGGCGGTTCTGGAGGGACGGGCGCCGAGGTATAAAGCCGTTTGAATCGCGGTTCGCACCGGGGCAAGAACACACAATGTGAGTTGGCCGGTTTGTTCCAGCAATCGGTTTCTCCACGGCAGGCGGACCTCGCGGGCTACAATGTTGCGAATCCAGATGTGCATCGGGACGTAACGGTTAGTAGTTGATCCTGAGATTCGTCAGGTGATCGAGGCAAGAATCGGCCCACAATCAGTCCGATCGCGACACCAAGGCGCCGAGTGGAAAGGACAAGCACCTTGCGGCCCATATCGAATCAACTTTATTGCTGTCTGCTGCTTTTCTCAATGATTCCGGAGGCTACCGCTGCGTAGTCGTTCGAACGCATTTCGAAGGAGTCGCAGGTCATTGCTGTCGGGCAGGTGCTAGGAGTGACGGACCGAGGATCCATTCCCAAGGACCAAAGCACCTGGAATGTTCCAACTCGTCGCATGGAGGCGCAGATTCAAGTTCTTCGCACCATTCCGAAACATACGTGGCACAAGCTACGCGCCAATGACATCCTCCGTGTTGAATACAAGGTGATCGATCCCGCGTATAAGGGTTGGATCCTTAACGGCCCTATGTTTCCTCATCTATCCGTTGAGGATGTCTTTGCATTTCCACTGCGGCGTTCAGGCTTGAAGGGTGAACGCACCTGGCAGTTGATCGCCGAGAAGGACCAGCTTTTCTACGAATGGATGGCCGCATTCGTCAACGGTCGTTATTGCGACATAGCCAACGCGATAAGGGTGCTATCGCCGAAGATACAGGAAGACTGCGATCGCCTCACGGAGATCCTCGCGAAGCACACTCCCGACGGCCATGGCCGTGCCGGGCTTCGGGTCGTTCGCCAACTCGACGCGATCGACCGTATCTGAAGCCGCTTGCGCGTCGCCCTCGAGCGCCGACGCGCAGACGGCCGTTGAAGTCATAATCAGAACAAGAACCGGGAAAACTCGAAATCGCATGGTCCTCGTACGTCGTCCGCTTCGAACGCCAACTCAACCAGCACAACCGCTACGACGGTCGCAGCCCCTATGCGCCCCATCACCCGCGACGCAATCGGCGCAGACCGCCGCCGTCGCGGCGTTTCACGTTGATCATGATCCTTTGTCGCCTCAAACATCGCCAAGAGACTACGCTCCCGCCGTCGCGACAACAATCGGACACTGTTAAGTGATTGTGGGGTTCGGTCGATATGCGCTCAGGATCTATCGGACGAGGAACGGGCCAATTCGAGATGAGCCAAGCAGCCGTCAATTCGAAAAACGTCGCGTCGAATCCTTCACACGATCAGGAAGAGATCGTCCGCAGCGCGATTCAGGAAATCAGTCACGTCGCCACGCTGCCCGAGATCACCATGCGCATCATCCGCCTGGTGGAGGACCCCGACTCGACCGCGCAGGATCTGAACAACGTCATCACGAACGACCCGGCGCTGGGTGCGAGAATACTCAAGGTCGTCAACTCCTCGTTCTACGGCCTTCCGGGACAGATCGGATCGATCAACCGGGCCATCGTCCTGCTGGAACTGAACGCACTGAAGAACGTAGCGATCGCCGCCAGCCTGGCCAAGATTTTCCGCGGTGGTCAGATCTGCCCGTCATTCAACGCACGTGAACTCTGGAAGCATTCCATCGCCGTCGCGTCCTCAACACGCATGCTCGCGTCCAAGGCGAGTCTTGGTCTGCCGGATGAGGCCTTCCTCGCCGGACTGATCCACGACCTGGGCATCATGGTCGAGATGCAGGCGCGGCGACCCAAGCTGATCGAAGTCATCGAGACGGTTGAGCGCGACGAAAAAGTGGCCTTTCGCGATGCCGAAACCGCGGTGCTCGGCGCCAACCACGAGCAGTTCGGCGCGGCGCTGTGCCGGGCATGGAAGTTTCCGGTCTGCTTCGCCAACGTCACCGGGCATCACCACCGCCCGCAGGAAGTGCCCGACGAGAACCGCACCCTGGCCGCCCTGGTGCACGTTTCGGACGTCCTCGCCGGCCGGCTGCAACTGGGCTACAGCAGGACGGTCGAGACCACCGAATTCGACCCGTCATTGCTGGACCTGTTGAAACTGACGAACAAGACACTCGAGGAAGTGGAAGCGGAACTTCCGAAGGCCACCGAAGAGGCCGCCGATCTCATGCAGATCTAGGCGGTCCACCAAGCCCCCGCCACACGCTGCGGGGCCTAACCAAGGCGTCTCTCTTTTCCCTCCGGGCGACGATTCGGAAGAATCGTCGCCTTTTCTTTTGTGGATGAGCGACCTGAGGTCGCTTCAAATTCCAGTCCCACCACCACCGCCCGGTGGTCCGAACCGCCGCCTTCGATGACCCTGTATTCGACGGGTCGCACCTTTCCGCGAACGAAGACATGGTCGATCACGAACGGCAGGCCGAACGTCGGCCGCGTCGGTGGCTGCCGCCCGTTGCGCGCCGTACGGCAGTCGATCCAGTGACGGCGCATGAGCCGGCAGCCCGGTGCCGGCCAGAATGAATTGAAATCGCCGGCGGCCACGACAGCGCCGTCGTGGTCCGAAGTGTTTCCGCTCGGCCACGGCGAAGGCCAGCAGATTCGGTCGAAGAAGAGGTGCCAGATGAATGTTCGCCACCGTCAGGCGCGATGAATCGAGCTCGACGTCGGTGGCGACGCCGTACGGTTTCCCGCCGTCGGCACACAGTTGCCGGCCCGGGCCGATCCGCCCGCGCACGAGCGTCATGTTGCCCATCGAGCACCCGTGGTAGAACCGGTCCAACCGCTTATATTCGTGCGTCCGATCGAAGGCCTCGAGCACATCGGACCGCCGTACGTACGCTCCGTTCGCGCAGTCGTCCCGCGCCACCTCCTGAAGGCAGATAATGTCGGCCTCCTGGGCGCGGATCACATCAACCGTTTGCGGCCAACCCATCATGAATTCGATGTTGTAGGTCAGCAAACGAATCATGACATTCGTGGGGGGCGAGGATTCGCAATTCTGAGTTCGATTAATTCTCGATCCACCGCGATGTCACGACGTTCTGAATCGTGGGTCCACCGGGTCCTCCAGCTTAACGCGCCACGTGCATTTCTCCCCTTGACACCCGACACCTCACCCTCGACACTGCGCCACGATATGGCAAACACCCAAAAAGACCCGAAAAAGATCGTCCTCGCCTATTCCGGTGGTCTGGACACGTCGGTCATTCTGCCCTGGCTCAAGCAGCGATATCCCGGCGTCAAGCTGATCGCGTTCGCCGCCGAGCTCGGGCAGGGTGACGAGCTGCGCGGCATCGCGAAAAAGGCGAAGGCCAGCGGTGCCGACGAGGTGATCATCAAGGATCTGCGGCGCGAGTTCGCCCGCGACTTCTGCTTTCCGCTGCTGCGGGCACACGCCACGTACGAGCAGGATTACCTGCTGGGCACGTCGGTCGCCCGGCCGCTGATCGCGATGCACCAGGTCCAGGTCGCGCGGCGATGCGGCGCCGACGCCGTCGCCCACGGGGCGACGGCGAAGGGCAACGACCAGGTCCGATTCGAGCTGACCTACATGGCCCTCGACCCGAAGCTCAAAATCGTCGCGCCGTGGAAGGATCCGTCGTTCGAGCTGCGAAGCCGCGAGGCCGCCCTGGCCTACGCCGCAAAACACCGGATTCCGGTGGACCAGACCCGCGCGAAGATCTACTCGCGCGATCGCAATCTCTGGCACATCTCGCACGAGGGTGCCGAGATCGAAGATCCGGCCAACGAGCCGTCGGAGTCGTGCCTCGTGATGAGTGTCCCGCCACGCGCCGCCCCGGACCGGTCGCAGGTGGTGCGAATCACATTCAAACGGGGCATTCCCACCGCGATCAACGGGAAGGCCGCCGCGCCCGAGCAGTTGATCGAACGGCTCAACCGCACCGGCGGTCGGCACGCCGTCGGCCAGGCCATCCTCGTCGAGAACCGCCTGGTGGGCATGAAGTCGCGCGGGGTTTACGAAACACCCGGCGGCACCATCCTCTACGAGGCACACAAGGCCCTGGAGCAGCTATGTCTCGAACGGGACACCTATCACTACAAGCAGCAGGTGGCCCTGCGCTACGCGGAACTGGTCTACTACGGCCAGTGGTTTCACCCACTGCGCGAAGCGCTGCAGTCCTTCGTCGATCACGCCAACAGCGTCGTCACCGGCACGGTGCACGTGCGCCTGTACAAGGGCCGCGCCCAAGCCGTCAGCGCCACGTCGCCAACTTCACTTTACGACACGAAGCTCGCGAGCTTCACGATGGACGACTACGACGTGACCGCTGCCCGCGGCTTCATCGATCTATTCGGCCTTCCGATGAAGGTGCGCGGGTTGAAGCAGAAGCAGCGGTGAAGGGGGGTTGCGGGGACATTTGAAGTGTTGCGGTGATGAAGTGCGCAAAATCAGGAAAGCGCAAGAGCAAGAGAGCAGGAAATCGCGAATGGCGCAACCTGTCAATCCCCACTCCTCTGATTTCCTGCTCTTCTGTTCTCCTGCTCTATTGCTCTATTGCTCTCTTGCTGGCACCCGTGATCGTCATCCACGAGCCTGACAATTCGCTGTTGCTCGTGTGGCAGCGGGATCATGCCGCGTCAAGCGCCGCGATGGCCGAGGCGTGGTGCAGGCCGCAACGGCTTGCGGCTGCGATGTGGCGACGCTTCATCGAGGCGGTGCGCCACCACGACGACGGCTGGATCGAATCCGAGAAAACGCCGTTTCTGGGCGACGACGGTCGGCCGCTCGACTTCAAGGAGATCCCCACACCGCACCACGTCACCGTATGGCGTGGCGGGATCGACCTCGCAGCCCGCGACGACGCTTACGGGGCGCTGCTCATTGCCCAGCACGCCCGGTGGCTCTACACCCACTTCGGTCAGGACACGATGGAAGACCAGGCCCGCGCCCAGACGTTCACGGACGAGCTGACCGCGAGCATCGACCGGACCATCCGCGAGCTGTCGTCAGGTTCAGATCACGAAAAATCCGCAGTCGAATCGAAGAATCTGGCGGCCGCGACCACGCTTCTGTCGTTCTTCGACCAGTGGTCACTGGTCCTCATTGGAGCGTTGCCCGATTTTCAGTCCGATCACGCTCTGTCTTTTGGCGATGTGACCGCGAACTTCTCCATCGAGAGGCGCGGCGATGATGTTCTGGTTGAACCGTGGCCCTTCGTGGACGGTCCGTGGCAGCTCACGACGGTCACGACGCGCCTCAGGCAGAGCACCTTCGCCGACCCGAATGATCTCATTGAGGAGGTCGCGGCCGAACCCCCTTGCAGCCTGACGTGGTCAATTCGACCGCGATAACCTAACCCGCATTTCTCACCAGTTTTTCCGCTCGATTGTGTAACGACCAGCGGTGTCGAGATTTGAGGCGGGTCCTTTGATACTCGGCCGGTGACAGTGAGCGCACCAGCGCGGCAGGTTCGCACGCTGGCGAGGACGCACACGCGATCCTCCGCAGGCGTAGCTGAATACTACGTCGAGGACGGATCGCACGGAGGACAAAGCCAGCGAGCGAATCCGCCCGCTGGGCGGTGAAACTGGTGAGAAATGCGGGCTAACGCCGCCGTTCGGTTCCGGTGAGCCACTGCGTGCGCCAAGTCGCGGCGATTGCGCATGCGTGCCGCAATCGATGCTGCATCCGATATCAGCGTTAATTTAGCGATTTAGAGGGTAAATGTCAAGAGATTTTTCCTCAGAATCGGAGCCACGGCTCACCGCGACGAAACAACCGCGATCCGTTATGATGCGTGATGCTTTATGGGTCGTTGAGACAATCGAGGAAACGGAAATGAGCGAGAAAATTCGAGGCATTTTCTGCCCCCACATGGTCCCCTTCGACGACCGTGGCGCCCTGAACGAAACGGAACTGCGCCGCATCGTGGACTTCCTGGTAGAAGGTGGCATCAGCGGGCTCTACCCGAACGGTTCGTGCGGAGAGTTCACCCGCCTGACGTACGAGGAGCGGCGCCGCGTTGTCGAGATCGTCTGCGATCAAGCGAGCCGCGCCGGTCGCGATGTGCCGATCCTCGCCGGTGCGTATGAGGCGAACATCGATGTGACCGTCGACACGCTCAACTATTACGCCGACCTTGGCTCCCGTGCCGGGGCGCTGATCGCGCCCTTTTATTACCCCATGAGCCAGGACTCGATCCAGGCCTATTTTGAGGAGGTCGCCGACCGCAGCCGTCTCGACCTGATGCTCTACAACATCCCGCAGTTCTCCAACGAGATCGCCGTCAAGACGCTCGTTGCGCTCTGTGAGCATCCGCGCATCGTGGGCACGAAAGACTCGGCCCGTGACCTGCCCCGCTACATGGCCACGATTCACAAGATCAGGCCGAAGCGGCCCGATTTTTCGTTCCTGATCGGCTGCGAGGAGATCCTTCTGACCTCGATGATCATGGGTGGCGACGGCGGCACGATCGCCACCAGTGGCGTCGTGCCCGAGATGATCGTGAAACTCTACAACCTGTTCCTCCAGG
>Ga0310125_10000087_pt1 | contig 35962 bp, 24 predicted proteins | sample CB11b_Tmax_Bot8__FD_203508 | JGI IMG/M metagenome (GOLD analysis project Ga0310125, IMG submission 203508) | Marine microbial communities from Western Arctic Ocean, Canada - CB11b_Tmax_Bot8 | ecosystem: Environmental > Aquatic > Marine > Oceanic | place: Canada: Western Arctic Ocean | collected... | reverse complement strand
CTATCGGTCCTAGACCTTCTTTTTTAGCCAACCCGGCCTGTTTTGTACCAGGGCAAAAAAGAGGGCGTGGCAAACTACTGTGAAAACAATACTTATGAAACGAAGGGCCGTTTTAGACCGCTGGTGCGAAATGGTACGGGGTTGGATCCTCCCATCCGTTTAGCAAACTATATAAAAAGGGCCCTCTAAAAGAGGGCCCTCGAGAGATTCCTCACCACGGATTATATCGGTCCGATCCGTGACAAGTGAACAGTTGGGACGGACGCCCATAAAAGGGTGTCCGAAAATAACACCTTGGTGACGCGTTTCCACGCCACTATCCGCCATCGCTGGCGGGCGAGAGTGTGCTGACATACTCGGGTCGGATCGCTCCGACACCGATTCTAAGTTAATCCCTTAGAAAGGAGGTGATCCAGCCGCAGGTTCCCCTACGGCTACCTTGTTACGACTTAGTCCCAGTCACCGAGCTTACCGTCGACACACCTGAATCGGTGCGGCTTCGGGTACTCCCAGCTCCCATGACTTGACGGGCGGTGTGTACAATCCTCAGGAACATATTCACCGCGCCGTAGCTGATACGCGATTACTAGCGATTCCAACTTCATGGAGTCGAGTTGCAGACTCCAATCCGAACTGAGGCGCGTTTTTTGCGATTTGCTCCACCTTGCGGTATCGCTTCGCTCTGTGCGCGCCATTGTAGCACGTGTGCAGCCCTGGGCATAAAGGCCATGAGGACTTGACGTCATCCCCACCTTCCTCCGGTTTAACACCGGCAGTCCCACTAGAGTCCCCGGCATAACCCGCTGGCAACTAGTGGTAGGGGTTTCGCTCGTTAAGCGACTTAACGCGACACTTCACAGCACGAGCTGACGACAGCCATGCAGCACCTGTGTATGTTCCACCCAAAGGGTGTGGCCTACCTTTCGGTAGGTTAATCCATACATGTCAAGCCCAGGATAAGGTTCTTCGCGTTGCCTCGAATTGAGCCACATGCTCCACCGCTTGTGTGAGGACCCGTCAATTCCTTTGAGTTTTAGCCTTGCGACCGTACTCCCCAGGCGGTGCACTTATTGTTTTAACTGCGACCGTGAAATCGTCAGAGATTCCACAATCTAGTGCACATCGTTTAGGGCGTGGACTACCGGGGTATCTAATCCCGTTCGCTACCCACGCTTTCGTGCCTCAGCGTCAGCATCGACCCAGTCGCCTGTCTTCACCTTTGGCGTTCCTCTAGATATCTACGCATTTCACCGCTACACCTAGAGTTCCGACGACCTCTGTCGAGCTCAAGGACCACAGTATGCCAAGCAGTTCCACAGTTGAGCTGTGGGATTTCACAAAGCACTGGCGGTCCAGCCTACGCACCCTTTAAGCCCAGTAATTCCGCGCTACGCTCGGGCCCTTCGTATTACCGCGGCTGCTGGCACGAAGTTAGCCGGCCCTTCCTCTGGGAATGGTCATTTTGTTCCTATTCCCTGACAGCAGTTTACACCCCGAAGGGCTTCATCCTGCACGCGGCATTGCTCCGTCACGCTTTCGCGCATTGCGGAAGATTCGTTACTGCAGCCTCCCGTAGGAGTCCGGGCAGTGTCTCAGTCCCGATGCGGCGGGTCATGCTCTCACACCCGCTACCCGTCGTAGGCTTGGTAGGCCGTTACCCCACCAACAACCTGATAGGACGTTTCCCGATCCCAAGGCAGCAAGCCTTTGCCCGAAGCGACTTGATCCGCAACGGGATTATGAAGTATTACTCCCGATTTCTCGGGGCTATCCCTCACCTTGGGGCACGTCAGAAACGTATTCCTCGCCCTTTCGCCACTTTAATAGTCCACCGAAGTGGACGTTCTCGTTCGACTTGCATGTTTTAGCCATGCCGCCAGCGTACGCGCTGAGCCAGGATCAAACTCTTCAATTAAATTCGTTGCCGTACCGAACATTGCTGCCCGGCACGTTGGCTTCGAAAAAAGTTTGACCTTGACACGACCGAACCCGAAGGCTCGGCTGTCCTTGGTCGACCCGATTCAAATAATGAATCAAGTCAAGACTCAACTCCATTCACTGAAAAGAATTTCAGGTTCACAAGGATGTTGAGCTTACCGTTGGTCGTTAACAACAGTAAATTCCCGCCGCCTGTGGGTTGTGAAAACCCTCAAGCGCCGGCCACATCCTCGCGGCGTTTCCCAACTGTCCACTTGTCAAAGATCGGGGCCGTCAAATGGCCGAACGGAGCAGCTTAAGAAGAGCTTCACACCTTGTCAACTGGGCTGATGTGTATATTAATATCGGACTATAAGCAAAGGGGTTATGGGCCGCCCAATAAAACAATTGTTACCACGATAGGTAACGGCAAGGACCAGTTCCCCGCCCTAATAATCCAAATTCCACCACCATTGACCCAACACCGCCTTGCATCACCACACCACCATCGCCAAAATGCAATTTGCTCGAACGCAGAAAATCTCATCAGGACACAGGACGAGGGATCTTATCCAATGGCTCTAAAAATCCGCGATGCGGCAAGCTGCCGCCTTGATCTACTGTCACTGGGCGAATGCATGGTTCGGCTCTCGCCACCAGGCCATGGTCGCATTGAATTCGCAGATACCCTGGAGGTTTGGGTTGGCGGCGGCGAATACAACGTTGCCTATGCCCTATGCCGGCTTGGTTTACGTGGTGGCTGGGCCGGCGCTGTCGTTGACAACCCCGTGGGGCAGATCATCCTGAACCACGCGGCTGCAGCAGGCCTCGATACCTCTCACGTGGCGGTCCTTCCTTACGATGGGGTCGGACGTGACGCCCGCATCGGCTTGAACTTCACAGAGGTTGGTACCGGCATGCGGCCAAGTGTAACGCTGTACGATCGTGGACATTCGGCAACATCTAAAATGGATCCGGCAAGTGTCGATTGGAAACAGGTATTCCACACAGAAGGCGTGCGATGGCTGCATACGGGCGGTATTTTCACATGCCTATCCGACACGACCCGCCAGATCGCACCCCAGGCACTCAAAGCAGCGCACGAATCTGGCACCATCGTCAGCTACGACCTGAACTTTCGTTCCAAGCTCTGGTCTTCCGACGAAGCCATCGCTACCACCAAACCACTGATCCCGTACATTGATTGCCTGATCGGCAACGAGGAAGACTTTCAGAAGGTACTGGGCTACGAAGTGGCGGGTGCAGACGAAAATCTCAACGAGTTGCCAATCGAATCATACCAGTCAATGGTTCGGCGAGTCGCGGAAGATTACCCCAACCTGAAAGCCATCGGCACCACATTGCGTGAGGTCATCAATGCCACAGAAAACAATTGGTCTGCCATTCTTTACTGGGCAGAAACCGATACGTTCTACACCGGGCCCCAGTTTAAACGCATGATCATCGAGGACAGGGTCGGAGGCGGTGATGGCTTTGCAAGTGGATTTGTCTACGGCCTGCTGACCGACGATGGCGGTAACAACCCGCAACGATGCGTTGATCTGGGCACCGCGCACGGCGCATTGCTACAGTCGACACGTGGTGACACCAGCCAGATATCACTTGATCTGCTTAACCACATCGCCGGCGGAGGTAGTGCACGCATCATCCGTTAAGAACCGCATGCAGCAACAGGGTTCATGGCCGCAATTCCATACACCCGCTTGAGCCGAGCATGGATCCAATGGACACGCCCCGAACCACGTCCGCCCGCTGGCTTGACTTGGCCGCGATCGGTTTGCCGCTGGCACTCATTAGCGCCGGGGGCATGATCTATTGCGTCTGGCCCGACTTCTATCTCAAGTACATTCTCATGCCAACGATGCGTGAATATCAGGCCGTGGAGATCATTACATTCGCATGCTCGGTCTCAGCGGGTTTGGTTGCAGCGGTGGCGTACCGGAAGATCTTCCGCGGCCGACCTAACGATGGCAATGCTGTACGCCGGCTTGGGCCGTCTCTGATTGTCATGTCCGTCTGCACCTCGTCCTTGTTCCTCGGTGGTGAAGAAGTAAATTGGGGCCAAACGTTCATGCAGTGGGGCACTCCGCTGACAGATGTCGCGCCGGAGACAAACCTTCACAACCGGGACGATACCATCATCTCCATCCAGGCTCTGGGGTCCGTCTACCTGGTTGGCTTGTTCTTTCTACTGCCCCTGCTGTGGGCGTTGCGCAAAAGAACAAAACTTCCAGATGACCCTTCGGGGTTTTCGATTGCCATCCCCCGCTGGTCAGTGGTAACCGCCGCCGGTATCGCATTTGCGTGGAAGCAGTTCAAGGAAATCTATCTTCTTGTGGTTGGAAAAAATGAAGCACGATCATCAGTGTTCTACAACCAGTTCATGGAGCAACTCAACGAACAGAAGGAAATGCTGTTCGCAGTAGCATTGCTGATGTTATCCATTCAGTTCATGGTGCATTTAAAGCAGCAGACAACGCCGGCATCGGACAAATGACTGATAGATCCGACCTGATGATCAGTACATCGACCACGGTGTTCCGCTGACATCCTGTTCATCAAGATCCAATGCGGCCCATATTTTTCCGGTTGTGCCGTTATAAAACCAACCCACATCAACACTGCCGGGTGGCGTATCACCAAAACCCGTAGTGCCCTTCCGAGAACCAACCGGTAATGATGGAATCGCGCGAAGATAGGGGCCATAGATACGCCCGCTGGCAACATCCGGAACCGGATTTGCATCCGTACCATCTGTTTTGGTGTACATCGTCAGTTGGCCGGCGACCGTGGACTTGTCATCCGGGAACCGCCCCTCGTGCTCAGCGCGATATTGCTCGATGGCATTTCGCATCACAGCCAGGTTGGCTTTCAATGCAACGGCCTGCGACTGGGTCGCCCCGCGGGTCAAGCGAGGGATCGCGATGGCCGAGATGACCCCGATGATGACAATAACAATCACCAATTCAATCAGACTAAATGCTCTTGTGCGGATCATAGAAAATCCAATCAAGTAGGGTTTGTTTAGATATTTTCGTCCTGCTGACGTTCGGGCTTAAACCCAACGCACAATACAGTCCAATCAACCCATGAAACCCATTGAAAATCGCAAGATCCACCTCATTTCCCCGGTAGGGCGAAACCCCTTAATGCTGACCCTGATCACAAAAAGCGAGATTCCTCCCAACCTTGGACCCTGTCGATACCCGCCTGATCCGATTGGCTGTTACAAACCGAATATACGTCATGATCTGTAGAGATGGAGGCGCCACGAATTTGTTTGCGTGTCACTGGCTGAAACACACCGAAGCACTGCCACTGAATATTTCAAATTTCAATACGGGCGATACAAGGTGCTACAACAAGTTGCCGCTGCGCAAGAACACCTCCGCTGTACCTTTGAAAACAGCTGCGAAGACCCATCAATTGCAAAATTTCAGATGGTGTTACCGTTCCCGCAGAGCATGCACATGCGCATGGTGAATCCACAAGCGTAGACGCAGGGGCTGGAATCGGTGTCCGGATCCCAATTCGTTGAGCGAGACTGATCTGTCGCCGGCCTTCCATCTAACCGGCTGGTCGAGCCCGTCTTCTTCAATGGCAATGGCGTTGTCTCGATCAAATCCCTCAATGGGCGTACCCTCAAAATCCGTAAGCTCAGCGCAGACAGATCCGCCCGCCAAGACGGTGGTATTGAGATAAAGCGATCCACCGCGGTAGACAAGCGGACGCAATTCCAACATTCCTGTTTCAAGCAGTTGATTGGGGACCATCGAAACAAACTGATCACGAGGTATTGTCGCCAGGCCAATCTGCAATGGCTTATCCAAAACACCCGAGGCATCCTGCCCCCGACTACCGTAATACACAAGCACCTTGTCCTTGTGCAAGACCATCTGGCTTGCCATACGCTGTCCGCCGGTACCCCACTGGGGCGGCTGACTCTTGGGAAGAAACACCGCCCGATCGGCAACCCGGGTGAATCGAACACCGTCACGGCTGGTGATCAACTGAATCTCATCAAGTTGGTCGCCCTCGTGAATGTGGGTGGGGCTGTCCCTGAAACACTGGGAACGGCGAAACAGCCCAAGCAGCCCGACATAAAGACCATCAAATCGTGTCACTGCGATCTGTTGGAGCTGTCGATCTGGCTCGCCATCAAGTTCATCGGGGCGAAACAGTTCTGTTGGTGTTTCCCAGTGAATAAAATCCGTGGACTCGACCAACCGGAATATCCGGTTACATGACCCATTGATGTCCTTGGAATGATTGCGCGCATAGGCCCTGAATTTACCGGCAAGAGGCTCCCAGACAACACACTGGCCACTGTCTGCTTTACCGGCAAACGCGAGACGCCCTTGGGGAGGTGACCAGCGAAAACCATCGGGAGATTCAGCGGCATAGCAGGCCCGCCATGCCGCCGGATTATCTGCAACCTCAGGGTGATACCTTGCGTATGAATCAAACAGCAGAAGAAAGCGGCGGGAAGGATCCGTCTGATCTGGATTGAGGATCACGCATGGACCATGCAAATTGGGATCTGGGCCCATGAGAATGTTTGTTTTTTTGTAGCCTTCCCAACTTACGTAATCCATCATGGGTTTATCCCAATGGATTCCATCTTCACTCTCGGCATAAGCCAACGTTTGCTGTTCGTAATATTTTTCTCCGTATGCGTTGTACCACATGCGAAGAACGCCCCGTGATTCGTCGGCAAGAACGCTCCCGTACAGCGTTACATGAGTCCCTTCCCAAGGATACTCATTGGTGATGATCGGATTGTGCTCATATTTTCGGGCCTGGTGCAATTCCCGCCGCATGTTGCGGGTATAGGAGATCATTTCGTCGTCAAGAAACAGTTCAATACCTAGAAAATCCATAATGCAACTTTACTCCTTACAGCAGGCACCCTGCAAAACGCAATGATGAGCACCGCATGGGGACCAATAGATACAAGATATAAAATTAAACTGTATCCATCGGACGATTCATGGGGCCACATGCCAAAATACACAACTCCACAGTTTACGCTCACCATGAATTCCCGTCGTGATTCAGCATAGAACCACCCACGCAGATAGGCTCATTTTCAACCATCCCTTAGGAATTTTACAGTAAATAATTTTAATATAAGCATTTGCGTGCTTTTATCGTGGCTTGGCGTTTGTAAATGCCCCATCGAGACCTTGAAACCACAAATCGGCAGCACCATCACTTGTTACCATAAACGACTTAAATAAATGGCCTTATGGATATTATGCGAATCGGCCTCACTTTGGCCCTGCTTTTGCTCATTACCTTGGAGAGGAATTTGTGACTAGGCACCGTATAAAACATGGTGGCGGATGTTGCGATCATGCTTGGTGATGCCCGGCAATTGATGCTCGGGGCCAAGCTTTCAAGATCGTTTATTTTAAGAGGGAATCATCTCACTTCTTAACATCATGAAAAAACTAGAAATTCCCGTGCTTTGCTATAATTTCATGGCCGGTACGGATTGGGTGCGTACAAAGACTGACGTTTTAGATCGCGCTGGCGCCAAAGTGACTCAGTTCAATCTCAGAGAAATAGATTTGGCTGTTTCGCTAGACGATGCATCGAAGCCGTTGAAGCATGAAGAATTAGCGGCTGAAGCTCTTTGGAACAACTTAAAGTATTTTTTGGAGCAGGTCCTTCCAGTCGCTGAAGAGTTGGAGATTGATCTGGCAATGCACCCCGATGACCCGCCTTTGGAAGTGTTTTTAGGGCGTGCTCGGATCATGAATTCTGTGGATGGATTTCGCCACCTGGTGGAGTTGGTTCCCAGTTCCCGTAACGGTATTTGTTTCTGTCAGGGTTCTTTTGTGGAGATGGGAGCTTCTATTCCGGAGACTATCTATGAGCTTGGACCTCATATACGTTATGTACACTTTCGGGATATTCGAGGCACGAAAGAGAATTTCACAGAGACCTTTCATGATAATGGTCCTACAGACATGGCAGCGGCCGTGAAAGCATACTATGAAGTTGGGTTTGAAGGTCCCATTCGCCCTGATCATGTACCGCAGCTATTCGGTGAAGAGGCAGGTGAGCCGGGCTACACTCAACTGGGACGATTATTTGCTTATGGTTATATGCGTGGGCTCATGCACGCCGCTCAACGGTAATAAAGGAAGAATCAATGTCTGCACCTCAGGAAATTACAATCGAAATGATGCGGGAGAAATTGTACGCTGCAGTCGTTTCCGATGTCCTCGATGCATTAGGTTATAAAAATCAGTCTCCTCGTGTACCTTTACCTCCGCAAACAAGCGAAGGAGTATTAGTGGGTCGTTGCAAGACGACGCAGTGGGAAGATATTGATTTTGAAGATCCTTCGCCGTATGAATTGGAATTGAAAGCTATCGATGCCTGCCAAGCGGACGACGTGCTGATTTGTGCGGCTAATGGTTCAATGCACTCAGGTGTTTGGGGCGAATTGCTTTCCACGGCCTCTAAAAATCGAGGTTGTATCGGAGCGATCATTCATGGAGCGGTACGCGATATTTCGAAGATCAAAGCTCTGGGATTCGCCGTCTACGCTTCGGGACGTTGTGTCTACGACAGCATGAATCGTCAACGAGTTATTTCTATTGATGAGCCTGTACAAATTGACGGCGTTACTTTCTGCTCGGGAGATCTTGTGATTGCTGACGAAGATGGTGTTGTTGTTGTTCCTCAGGAAATCGAAGAGACGGCAATCCAAAATGCCTGGAAGAAAGTACATGACGAAAACGTCACGCGTGATGCGATTATCAATGGCATGCTGGCTACGGAAGCCTACAAGAAATACGGTGTCTTATAACGGTACGTTCAATTCGTCGTCAAGAAACAGTTCAATACCTAGGAAATCCATAACGCAACTTTACTCCTTACAGCAGGCACCCTGCAAAACGCAATGACGAACACCGCATGGGGACAGATAGAGGCCAGATATAAAATCAAACTGTACCCATCGTGATTCAGCATAGCACCAACCATCCAGATAGGCTCATTTCAAACCATTCCTTAGAGTAACATGGGGTTTTACGATAAATAGTTTCAATATAATCAGTTGCATGCTTTTATCGTGGCGTGGTGTTTGAAAATGCCCCATTGAGACCTTGAAACCACAAATCGGCAGCACCATCACTTGTTACCATAAACGACTTAAATAAATGGCCTTATGGATATTATGCGAATCGGCCTCACTTTGGCCCTGCTTTTGCTCATTACCTTGGAGAGAAATTTGTGACTAGGCACCGCGTGAAACACGGTGTCGGATGTTGTGATTATGCTTGGTGATCCCCGGCAATTGATGCGCGGGGCTAATTCTTTCGAGATCTTTTATTTTTAAAGGATGTGTTATTTAAGGAGTCATTGAAAATGAAGAAAGCGTTTATCCCTTTACTGCTTTGCGCAATCTTTGCGTTGCCAGCAGCAGCTGAAACCTATTGGTTTCATGACCTGGACAGTTTTGATGGCTGGGATATTGTTGGATCCAACGCCAATGTCTTTGACATGGCCGCTGTAACAAGTGGGGCGATTGAGGGCAATGGTTTTGGTTTCCATGACAGCTCTTATGCTTGGGAACATGCGACCAGCAACAATGCCGACATGTCCAAACCGGGCGTAGGCGATACCCGTTATCTTTACTTCTGGGGTGTCGTCGCTTCTGGTGATCCGGGCCGTCCTCATATGGGTGTCAGCCAGGCAGATGCCAATTTCGGTGGTGGTGGCGCCTATGAAACCTTTAACCATGGCTTTTGGCACTACGCTGACGGCGCCCAGATTATCGCAGCGCATAGGGATGGCCTCCGCCCCAACAGGGTCCAGGGCGTGGGCAAAGGCTTGTACGACTTCCGTATCAGCTGGACCGGTGTGGCCGAAGGACAGTGGGATGTATCCTGGGAATACAAGGATTATGCCACAGCAACTTGGAACGTGGTTGATACCTTGGCCAACGATACGCTCAACGACCCCGGCCGTATCAAACTTGGTTCCGTCGTGGATCGGTCTTTCTTTGATGCAGTTGAATATTCCAACGTAGATCGCACCGTAAAGGTTCCCGAACCGGCAACACTATCGCTGGTGACAGCAATCTCGGTCATGATCTTCTCTGTGCGAAAGAAACGGCGCTGAAGACTCCCGCCATGCATTTTTTTAGGTGGCAAGTCTGACGCGGCGGCCAATCGCATCGTAGCCTGGTCGAATATACCCAGGAGACGACACGAGGGGCCCCGCGTCAGGCCAACCGCCTGCATCGCAAATCATATCGCTACTCCCCATCGTCCAGTCCTGGGAACCTAGAGTCACCGATCTTGAATAAATCACCAGTGCCTCCGGGAAGTGTTACTTTAATTTTACTATTCGTTATTTGGAGCAGTTCTGTTGCACCGGTTTCTCGTGAAAGGCGGCTTATCACCTTGACATCGGGGGATAAGGTCACGGTAAATGAAGCCTGCCTGTCCCTAGCCGAGACTCCAATATCACACCACGTATTGACCAGCATAAAATAATGGCCGTTGTTGTCGTCCTGGAACAAACCGACCAAGGCATCCCTTCTCAAACCCACGCCCTCATCCACAGAAATATTTTCTATTTTCCACTCACGCCCAACCTCCTCGGTCAGTGGATCTGTTCCTGAAGGATAATGATTGTCGACTATTTGCCCATTCTCAAGATGTCGTCCCGGGATATAGGGTACATACAGCGGCCCTCCTTCCCCCTCAAGAAACCGTAAGGCCCGCCCCAGATTCATGACTTCCCTGTTTACACGAGCCGCCTCGTAATACAGGTAGTTAGGTCGACCGTCTGCATCCAAAAGCGCTCTGTATTCCGTGGCTGGAGTCCCATAAATGAAATAGGCAAATCCAGTGTACCCATAGGCCAAGGAGGTAAATATCTGCATTCGCAATTCCGATTCACTTGGCAGCGTTGTCCCTGACCAGCCTTGGCATGATTGGATAAAAGACCAGTAGGGGATACCTGCTTTTATCGCCGCGGCCCGAACATTCTCCAGGTTCTTAAAGTACAAAGAGGACAAACCCCCGCCCCTGAATGGATAAATGTCGAACATGAGCACATCGGGCTTAAGAATGTTTACAAAGTCTTCAAGGTACTTGTCATACGGGTAAGGCCCATTTGGATCTCGGCCAAAGTATTTACCCGGAGTGCCCCCAATGGGAAATGCATTGGAATAGACAAGTTTGTCGGGGTAAGTCTGGCGAAGCCAATCCATGATCTTTGCCAGGCCCGGCATCGCGGTCGTCTGAGGCTCATCTTTAATCAGCCATCCAGTTGCACCAGGGTAAGATCGGTCAAGATCCTGAATTCTGGATTTAACGCGTTCTGTCAGTTCAAACTCTTCGACATGAAAGTGCCAAGGAAGTCCCAGTGGAGGATCACGATCATAAGCCACCTCAAAAATCTCAGGCTGGTACCTGAACACCAAGAAGGTATTCAGACCTGCGCCACGGTACTCTGACGAGTCATGAATATTCTCATTTTCTGATAATGCCATTAAGGTAAATGGATGGCTGCGTACCCATCGCTTGCCCCGCCCCCTCACCTCTTCCGCGTTGACCGGCATACCGATTACATACAATACGAGCACAAGTATCTTGAGGGTGATTAATTGCCGGGTGCTGTATTTCATTTGGATCGTTCTTCACAAATCAAGTTGATTTTTCAAACAACCGTCACAATTCATGGCCGGCCTTGTGGCCACCAGGCAGTATACGCTGGTTTTGGGAACTGTAACCATGCGCACCGCTAGCTGTTATCTGGACAACAGGCATTGATCGTCAACTGCTATTTCAAGGCAGCTCATGGCAATGCCAAAGATGAGCCTGCAAGCCGATCATCAAGAAAACCACCGGCCGTAAGCGTGCGCACTGTTCTTAATCACAAGGATCACAACCCCGAACTATTGTTCACAGACCAATGGCTTGCTGGTGGGAGGTGATGATCGAAGCCAGATTATGCTCGGAATCCTGCTGAAGCAACGCTGGCAAATTAATCGCCCTGGTCCCGACAAATTCATGATCAATCTTCAGCATGACAAATTCACTTTCCAAAACCGTGTAACCAGCCAGTACCGTAACCAAACCATCAACGGTCCAGTTAGCACCAATGACACCTAAATCCGCAACATCAACCACGCCATCACTATTGAAGTCACCTTGAGACCACTGAGCATCATCCTGGTTAAAGTTGGCTCCGAGAATGCCCAAGTCCGAAACATCCACCACGCCGTCATGGTTCGCATCTCCCCAAGAATCAGTCACGCTCATTTCAACGGAGGTGACACTTTCATCCGTACCCAGACCATCGGTGTAATAGGCTGTCGCTGAAATTGCTGATCCGGCATCGTCTTGGGTCAGCGTATAGGTGGTGTCCGTTGCGCCAACAATTGGGACACCATCGCGGTTCCATTGGTACCCAAGATCGCCATCACCATGGCGAAATGCCGCCATGCCAGGGACCATCGACCTGATCTTTGGCGTGGCGTTATTCGATGGACTGCCCAGCGCGGTCTCCGTTTCAAACGAACAGGTCGTGGGTGTTGTTCCCAACACGCTACAGGTGATATCGCCCGTGACTGTCGCATCCACATCAGAAAAACGCCACAGGTAATAGTAGACTTTTTCATCCACTTCCAGTGGGTACAACGGGTAGGCCACGGTCATCACCGTGCGAAATTCCCGCAACTCCGCTGTTTGCCCGGGAACTGCATAAACCGCGGCACCCTGGACGCCATCACCATGTTCGCCGGAAAGCAGGTGTCCTGCTTCATGTGCCATATGGGTCGGATTCATCCCACCATAAGTCAGTTGAAGGTAGGACTCATCATCGCCGGCGCCGATGGTGGCAGCACCATTTGACCCGGGGCCACCGTCATTTTTCTGCCGCCAGTAAACCACCATGTCCGCAGAATGATCCGTGCGGATGGCCTCGATCTCATCGATGTACTGGCTAAAAAAGTTATTGCCCATCAAGGCCAAGGTAAGATCCACTTTCCAGTCCGAATCAATGTTCGAAAAGTCGACCTGTTCAGAGTGCGCGACGTTGAAGGCGACGTTGATTCCACTGTCACGGTAAATTTCCGTCGTCTTCTCAAAGATCCTATCTAGAAATGGGGCCAGTTCCGTCTCGCCATAGTTTCGACCCCAGTTAATCATATTTTGCATCTGCTGTTCAGCAGGTTGCGGGTAGATAACCAGCACATCGATCGTGCTCATTCCATCTACATCATCGATGTCATTGCTCGCCACGAGAACTTGCCCCACCACGGGCATGCCAGTGATGGACACCAAACCGGTAGGATCGGCATTGAGTAACAACCGGGGCTCAAGCGTCTGCAGACCATGCCACCGGTCAACCTTCGAAACCAACAGCTTTCGCCTGCCTTGTCTGCCAATTACACGCGGTACAAACCGACTTGCGGAAGATTTTAATATGGAAAAAACGCTCAACCCCTTGCCTCCACTGCCTTGCACCCACATGAAGAAAATACGCTCTAGATATCAAAAATTATATTGCCCAAACAAGTCATTGGTAAATATATTTTTCCAATAAGCAAAAAACTGTGCCTACTACAAGAACCGACCCATACAGAGGATTGGAAACTAATGCATACAATGCCCTAGGTCCAACAAGGCACCTGTGCCCCTAGATCAAGTTCAAGTTTTTGTTGATGAGCAATAAGCATTAAAATTAGATCCTGATCGTAATTCTTGTGCAGTAATGCGGTAAAATCGATTGAATCCTGATGTTCAAAGTCGCAGTGAGATCTAAACAATGCAGTCCGCATTTCAGACGAAGCATAAAAGAGTGATCCTAGGGCTATATTTCCCTCGCCCCAATTCGCTCCGATAATTCCTAAATCCGCAACATCAACAAAACCATCGCCATTGAAGTCCCCATGCATCCACTGGGCATTAGCCTTATTAAAGTTGGCGCCAAGTATGCCCAAGTCAGAAACATCCACAACACCATCTCGACTGGCATCTCCGAAAACATCTATCATTACATTGAATGATTCGGACATAACACTTTCGTATCTGCCAAACCCGTCCGTGTAAAATGCCCTCACGGTAATCCCTGTTCCAAGATCGTCCTGATTAAGTGTGTAGGTACTACTCGTAGTATTTGATACTGGTTTTCCATTTCGATTCCATCGATAAGATATCTCCCCCAGTCCATCCTCATCAGCCAAATTATTACTAGCCATGAGGACCTCGCCTTCTACTGGCAATCCTGAGATAGTTACTGACCCCGTTGGCGCATCATTAGTGTTGCCCACAAGAGATGGCTTTAATGCAGCAAAGGCGTAACCATTGGAAACTATTTGCGTATAACCATCATCTGTCGGCGCGCCGCCGCTGAACTCTGGATTGCCCCAGACAGTAATACTGCCATCTGATTTCAATGCAGAAAAGGCATTATTGTTAGAAAATATTTGCGTATAACCGCTATCTGTTGGTGCACCACTACCGCCAGAATACCCCTGCCCCCAGGCAGTAATACTGCCATCATCTTTCAACGCAGCAAAGGCATTATTGTTAGAAAATATTTGCGTATAACCGCTATCTGTTGGTGCACCACTACCGCCAGAATACCCCTACCCCCAGGCAGCAATACCGCCATCATCTTTCAACGCAGAAAATGCGTTATCGTTAGAGACTATTTGTGTATATCCGCTATCTGTTGGTGCGCCACTACCGCCAGAATCATCCCGCCCCCAGGCAGTAATACTGCCATCATCTTTCAACGCAGCAAAGGCATTACCGTTAGAAAATATTTGTGTATAACCGCTACCTGCCGGTGCACCACTACCGCCAGAATCACCCTCCCCCCAGGCAGCAATACTGCCATCGGCTTTCAACGCAGCAAAGGCATTACCGTTAGAAAATATTTGTGTATAACCGCTACCTGTCGGTGCGCCACTACCGCCAGCATACCCCCCCCAGGCAGTAATACTGCCATCTGCTTTCAATGCAGCAAAGGCGCCATAGTTGGAAAATATTTGTGTATATCCGCTATCTGTTGGTGCAAGACTACCGTCATAATAATCCTCCCCGCCAAAACCCCCGTTTCCCCAAGAAATAATACTGCCATCAGCCTTTAATGCAGCAAAAGCCTCTTCGTTGCCAACAATTTCCACATAACCGTTGCCAATCGGACCATACTGGCCACCTCTGTCAGGATGGCCCCAAACTGCAATACGATGTGTTGGATATGAAGTCACCCTTTCTGCTGTGCCCTCTTTATCTATATAGATCGCCGTAAGAGTAATATCTATTACCGACGCCTCGCTGATACCGATTAACCCTACAGAATCAGCATCGAGTAATAGGCGCGGCTCAAGTTGCTGCAAGCAATGCCAACTATCCATAATTGAATCTCTATCTTTTTGGTGCTTTTAATAATCTTTGGGAAAAATCAAGAGTGTTTTATGCAATTGAAAAACAGAAAAAAATACTCCTCTCACGCCACCTTGTTATAGGATTTATACATAGAGAAAACGCGTTATTAGATACCAGTAGCACATGGCATGCTAAATAAAAAAAGTGCTAAGCATAGCCAATAGCCTCTACCGCAACCTGCACGACACCACCAATACACCCATTACAAGCAGGGACAGGGCTGTAGGTTCAGGCACAGATATTTTCAGACCCACGTCTGACATCTGCGCGGTGCTCCCCCAGTTGGCGCCGAGAATACCCAGGTCCGCGATATCCACAATACCATCACTGTTAAAGTCTCCCATGTTGTACCCGAGGCCTGTCCGGTTGAAGTTGGCCCCCAAAATTCCCAAATCTGTTATGGCCACGATGCCGTCACCGTTGGCGTCACCCAATAGCTGGTCGGGCGCAACGTCAAGTTCCATGACATTCACATACTGTCCGGAAAACAGGTAAAGCTGGTTCCCCTCGCGCCGGGCACTAACGATTCCATCATCTCCTATTCCCCAATTGGCATAGCCTCTCGGATCCCGTTCAAAAGTCTTAAAATCCGTTGTCGTGCCGTATATGATCTGGGGATGGGAGCCCTCGCCCCAGGCCACCAGGTACTCGTCCTCACCGGATTCATTTTCTCCCAAATAGCCAATAAACTTGGGGCGGTATTCAGTCGTGTCCACGGTCCATGATTTACCCGGTGCAATCACCGGATTCTGCGGGAAGTAGTCCCAGTGCCTACCGTCATTGGATGTACCGAATCCCACGGTCGGCCTGCCACTGGAATTATTGGTACCACGCAAAAATGCTAACCACCGACCATCGGGAAGTCTCTGGATAGCGTGATAGGACGATTGGCTTTCCATCCACGCTGCATCGGTGGTTGGCAGCACCGGAACGGTATCATCAACGCTTACTTCAGCCCACACAGAGTCTGTCCAGAGCGTCCAGTCATGTGAAGATAGATCCGGCGTCGTTGCCAACGCCGTCATCTGATGTCCCAACCCGGGATTGTTGGTGCTCCAGTGTTCCCCATGCTGGCCGTTTGGCCGCAGAGGGGCACCACCCCAATAGTGGTTGTAGTAGTGGAAGTACATGAACCAGAGTTGCTCGTCTTCGTTCCAGACCACTGACGGGCTCGAATAATGCCCAACCCAGTTTTCCGGAATGCCGGTCGGGCGATAGAGGGGATTGACCATCACCTGGCTGTCAGTCCAGTGCAACCCCAAGACGTCGATCGCATGTGGCACAGAGGCCTTGACATATGGACCTGTGATGGAATCAGCAACCGCACTTCCAATGCCGGATGTCGGATCATGGTGGGCGTAATAGAGGTAATACTTGCCATCTTGATTCTGACCCTGGTTATTTTTAACCACCGCGGGGTAGCCCAAAGATGCATGGCCACCGGCCGGCCAACTTGGATTTCCAAGCGAACTATGCTCCCAGTTCTGTGTCTGGTGAAGAATTTTTGTTGAGGAATTGATGCCGAGTGGCAGCGGCTCAATCAGATCACTCAGATCAACAACTTGCAAATTGCCATTTAACATGCCCAGCGATGTCGCCTGGGCAATATGACAGATAAAACACGACATGACGGCGATGAAAACAAGTCGTCTAAACAATATGGCCACCCCCAAATGACCTTCACGTGGTTGACGTAAACCAGGTGGTTTCATGTTTGATGCGCCTTTAACGTTTTACCTTTGCACGCAACAAGGTGATTCATCCCAAAGATCGCGGAAAACTGTTCACGTGAAAGTGATGCCTTATGCCATTCCTCCATTACACGTGTGCGAGGAACACACGCTTATGACGTCAACCATTATAGCAGGCGTCCAACAGCCAAAATCAAAAAAACAGATTGCTCGGCAAGATGCCCGGAACTGACACGTCCACACCGCCTAATCATCGCCCTCCACCATGCAATGCATTTATCGACAGGGCAATGAGGTCCTGGTGGGCGGTGATGAGCCAAGCCAGGTCAGATCCATCATCCTGTTTTAATAATGCCGGCAAATTAATTGACTTTTGAACCGGGTGGCCATGATCTACATGCAATGCGGCGGTCCGGCTCTTCAAGGCCTCGTAACCAGCCAACGATGCACCCAGTCCGCTTGCACTCCAGTTGGCACCGACAATCCCCAAATCGGTTACGTTCACAACGCCGTCACCGTTGAAGTCCGCTTGCGCCCACTGTGCATTGACCTGGTTGAAGTTGGCGCCGAGTATTCCAAGATCCTCAAGGTTTATCAGGCCATCAAAGTTCGCATCGCCAGGCGGGGAGACCGTAACCTCGACAACATCGGTCGAAGTACTCGCCCCGTTACCGATCAAAAGCTCAAATTCAAGGTTGGTTAAAACAGAAACAGATGGTGCCGTGAATGCCGGATGCATGCCAGTGGCATCACTGAGTACAACCAGCGTCCCCGATAGCTGGCTCCACTGATAGATCAGCGTCTCCTGATCATCACCGGTACTACTTGAGCCATCCAAAGTCGTTGCACGTCCTGATCCCACAAGTTGATCAACTCCGGCATTAGCAACAAGTACCTGGCCTGAACGAAAGGCCGCCACGATGGGTGCCATCTGGTTAATGAAAGAAACTGAATCATGCTCGGCGTCACCCAGGGGTACGTCTGGAGAAAACGCGCATTCCTGGATGACCCCGTAACCGGATCCGCACGGCATGGTCTGTTGCGTGTTCAGATCCTTGTTCGACAGGGCCCACACACGCGTATATGGCCCCAGGCCCAACGAGGGTGCCACGGTCATGACGGTTTGATATTCGCGTTCATGGGCCTGATCGCCGTCAACCGAGAAGTTGCCTGCTGCCTGATATCCGTATTCATGACGTGCGCCCAGTAGGTGTCCAAGTTCATGGGCCACAATTCGCGGATTTATTCCATAGTGGGTGAGATGGATATACGCTTCATCTTCACCTCCACCAATACTGCCCGCACCATTGGCACTTGGGCCACCGTCACCACTTTGCCGCCAGTAGATGACAATATCTGCCGCATATTCATCACGTAGAGTTTCGATTGCCTCGAGATAGGGGCCATACCAGCTGATATTGTTTTCAGAATTCATCAGAACACTGGGCAACCTGCCTTTCCAGTCCTCCTCAATGTAGGAAAGGTCGATTTTCTGCGCGTGAACAACTTCAAAATTAGCTTGCGCATCGCTGCGCAGATACATATCATTCACATGAGAAAAGGTGGCATCTAGAAACCCTTCCATCGTGGTCTGACCAAAGGTCCGATTCAAATTGATCAGTGTCTGCAGGTGCTCTGCTGCAGGCTGCGGAAACAGGACCAGGACATCAATGTCATGGGTGTCCTGGGATTCTTCCTGCGGTTCGGAAGTTGGAACCCCTTGCGACCATTGCAACTGATTCGCGACCGTGTAATCCTGGGTCGCAGTCCCCAGTAAACCATGGCTCCAGTTGGCCCCTACGATGCCCAGGTCCGCCACGTCCACGGTGGTATCAAAATTGAAGTTTCCCTCCGACCACACCGTTTTTATCTTGTTGAAATTTGCGCCGACAATCCCAAGATCTGAAATATCCACCAGGCTATCAAAATTGGCGTCGCCACTTTGACCGACCGTCACCTTGACCGTGTCGACTGACGTGGCCACACCATCACTTACGGATAACTCGAAATCAAGATCGGTCAGGTTCGAAACGTACGGCGTAACAAATCTCGGTTGAGTTGCGGACGCATTGTCGAAAGTCACTGGCGGCCCCGATAGCTGGACCCATGTGTAACTCAATGCATCGCCATCATCATCATTACTGTCTGTGCCATCCAGTATCACGGAGTCACCAGATCCCACCATATGATCACTACCCGCATTGGCGACCGGTGGCTGATTGGGAGGGGGTAGAACGGTTAATATCGCGTTGGCGACATCTCGGGACAGATCATCAGGATCCGAATTGCGGCGGTTGATTAGAACCACGACGCCCAGTTCCAGTTCAGGGAACAGCCGCATATAGGTATTTGCGCCCGTTTGAGATCCGTCTTTACGGATGGAAAATTCACCCTGCAATGTCCCAACGTTCCAGCCCATGGCGTACGAAGTGTTTGAGTCTGGAACGGTCCACAGCTGTTCAAGCGCCACCTGGGACAAAATATCGCCATCCATCAGCATTCCGGAAAAGCGGGCCAGGTCATAAGCAGAAGCTTCCATACCACCACCCAGCAATTTCCAGCTGATATTGTCGGCGGTCGCTTCGGAGTTGTTCGTGTTATACAGCGACGTGCGATATTCATTTGCCTCGTCGCGATTTTCTACCCGCAGGGTTTCAAGACCCAGTCCGCTTCCTAATTCGGCATCCAACACATCGGCAATGGACTGGCCCGTCGCCCCCTCGATCCCAGCTCCAAGGAGTGTATAGCCATGGGTACTGTATGAATAACTAGCACCTGGAACTCCAACCAACGGCTCATCCCAAAACAATTCGGATGCTTCAAGAGCAGTGTCGTATTGGGTGGTCATGGTCCCAAGACCAAGTTCGGAGTAATGGCCGATACCCCCGTTATTGGCTGTCAGTTGCTCAAGTGTATGGGTGTGATGCACAGGCATTGGAGGCACGTAGTCCCGCGTCGCAGCCGCTGGATCTATTATGCCCTGGTCCGCCAGCTTCAAGAGCAACACCCCACCAATGGCCTTGCTTACCGATGCAAGTCGATTGATGGTGTGAGCGGAATACCACACGTTGCCATCAATGTCCTGATGGCCAAACCCGCGCATGTACTTGATGTCACCCTGATGTACTACGGCAACACTCAGCCCGGGAATCTCGCCATCGTCCAGATGGTTTTCCGCAATGTCATCAATACTGGCACGAAGTTCCCAATCAGGACGATCCGAGTTTTGTCGCCATACCCCAGCGTACTTCATGTCTGAGTCCAACTGGTATTCCTCGAAATCAACCAGGCGATATCCCATATCCCGATAACGCCGCCAATGGTTTTGATATTCCTGCGCATCCAGATCGTGCTCATGTGACCAGGCGCGGTCGTTGTCATTTTCAATCCATATGGCTGCGTAACGTTGGTTGCCGCCCGCCTGGTATGACTCGAGATCATGAACCCGATAGGAGTCCTGGTATCCGTCCAAATAATCTGAAAATTCAGCTGCGGTCAGATCACGGTGCAAGATCCATTGCAGGTCATCCACATTCTCCACCCATGCCCCTGCATACAGTGTCGAGCCACCTGCGGGATATGCCTCGAAGTCAATTAAAATGAAATCATCCTGGTAGCTTTCCAACCGACTGGAAAACTCCGTATCGGTCTCATTGCGAATTGAAGCCCAATCATTGCCCTCCTGGTTTTCGATCCAGACCCCCGCGTAATAACGCTGGCCACCCAATAGATAACTTTCCTGGTCAAGAAGGCGATAGCCATCATTACGGTACTGGACCCACTGATCATGGAACTGGCTGGAAGTCATGTTGAAGTGATGGCCCCAGAACTGACCTTCAACATTCTCCTGCCAAACACCACTGATTACCGGCTGTCCGCCGTCCTCATCAACTTCAATATCAACCAGCATGTAATCAGCATGCTGCTCGTTAACTTCGTCAGCAAATTGCGCGGTAGTAAGGTGCTCAAAGGAGGACCAGCCGATCGCGTCAGGATCGAGCAGGTTACCTCCCGAAAGCATGACACGCGGTTCCAGTTGCTGCAGTCCCTGCCAGCCACCTGCATCGCCGCGTATAGATCGACGGTTATTGCCCCCACGGCTACGCAAGAACCTGAAGGGTTTTACAGCGGACCTCAATAAGGGCAAAACACGCACTCCCCATCCTCCACTACATTGCACCACCCTGTATCTGCGCGAAGGACCCGCGCTTTAGATACCTAAAACTATAGCACCAAAACCACAGGTCCAAAATATATCTGGCCAAAGAGTGGCGAATAATCCCCATCTCCATCCATACTCTCACCATTCCTATATTCGCTACAAGACCCCAGGTCCACCTGAATGGCAGGTAAACGGCAGGCAAAACCATCAAGATTAAACTGAAGGGTTTGTGGTTCACATGGAACAGCGTGTCTATTGGCGAAACCCGCCTGCTTGCCATGTTCATCCTGGCAGAAGATGCGAGGTGATTGGCCCTGTGTCACGCTCGCGACCTGAGACCAACAGTGAACATACACATTGCAAGAAGTGATAGCGTTGCCGGTTCGGGAACCGTCATATTCATGGCCTGGGTAACCGTTACCAATGAGTTTCCCGAAGGATCCTTTGATCCAAGAAAAGCGAAATAGTTGTCCACGGCCAGGGTATTTGCCAGCGACTGCTCGTAATTGGAAACATGCGTGACCACCGCCATGATATCGCCCGGCTCGGCGGTCTCATAGGCGGTTTCCAGTTGGGAAGACGTTGCATTCCAGAACAATCCATGGTTCATCTGCCATACCGCATGTCCGGAATATTCAACGACCTGGGGGCGACCGACAATGTCATCGAAATCATGCCCTTCAGCGGAATACAACAAGGCGGGCGGCCAATCCAAGACATCCTGTCCATGGTTAATTCCAAGTGTTCCTGAGGTTCGCGTACCGGGAAGTTGGTTCATGAGTACCAGGTAATCGTCCATATCCCCAAGGTATCCTGTCGCGTTACTGGTTAATATCTCTTCACGTGGCGTGTTCGTATAACCATCCCAGGTCGTACCCCGCGTTTGGGAAACCCAATACGGATGATGATGCACACCCAGTTCATGTCCTGACTCATGCCATTGTGTCACCGAATCAAGAAATACCGGATTGCCCAGGATCATCTGTGCCCACTGCGGCGTGAAGTCGATGGTCAACTTGACTTGATGTTGACTGGCTTTCACAACCATATCACGCAGTTTCAAAAAACTATCGCTATCAGCATTTTTCGGTTCACAGTGCACGACAAACACGGAATAGGGGTTTGCACTCGCCTGCAACACAATGCCTCCAAGCAACACCAGAACCGTGCTCAACAGCCATTGTCTTTTCATTTGTGGATTCCCCATTACAACCTTGTTCACCCAAACCACTTACCGGCGCCTGCCCGCAAGCAACAACGTAGCCATTGCAATAAGGGATAGGGTTGCCGGTTCAGGCACCTGCGCGTTCAGACCGGCACCATTTATACTTTGCGCCACGGATTGCAGTTGAGCTGCGGACCAGTTGGCACCCACGACACCCAGATCCGCCACATCCACGCCACCATCCAAATTGGCATCGCCATCAACGTAGGTCACCTCAGCCCCGTTGAAGTTTGCGCCGATGATCCCCAGATCTGCCACATCGACCAGACCATCACAGTTGAAATCACCGGGCACGTTGGCACCCGGCCCACCTGGGCCGCATGCATCCGTGTTGGCCACCACACCAATCAACACATTGTCAAATGATTGGGTAACCACTGCACTGGGGCTGGAACTACCAAGCTGAATCCAGGCCAGATCAGCAACGCCCCCTTCAGAAACTCCATCGCCAGCAAAAAAGTCTTCAACCATCAGCGTTTCCTCGATCCAGAAGTCAAACAGGTGTGTATCCGATTTATAATGAATGCTTATCTTCCTTGGTTGCTCAAACAGATCGATCACATCTTGACCAAACTCCGCCACGGTACGGTTCGTCGTATTATCCGCGTTTAGTGCCTTGAGTTGCATGATGCCGGGGGTATCGGGCAGTTCGACCAGATCCATAAAATCTCTTGAACCGGGCAATTCCGTAGCCGTGTGCAACTGAAAGACATCTGCGGCACCCATTGAACTGGTTGAATCAAGATTCCTGGAAAAGTCAGTTGAAAATACCCAGTCACGGTCAGGGCTCATCCCTACCTTGACATCGGGCTGCTGCTTGGTCGTCACCTCGTACCGCATCACCGGGCTGGTACACAAAGTGGAGGCAAACTCATCCCGTGGCCCACACTCGGAATGGCCATCGGTTGATGTGGTCGACACATCGATACGCCAATGACCCTGCTGTAAATTTCCAAACTTGCCATAATCATGCGGTGCAAAGTCCCAGGAGCAATCGACTATTTGATGAAAATCCTCTGGGCCAGCCCTCTCCTGATCGCGACACCCTGCTTCAGTCGTATCGGGGTCACCAGAAAATGGTACATTCAGACCAGGTGAAGTCGGGTCCATCGTGGCAACCGGAGGCCCGGCAATAACCGGCACCTGACCCCACGTTAACACTGCAACACCCAACACCAATACGAGTAAACGTTTCATCTTATAACCTCCAACAATGAGCTGCCCGATTGATTCCATGCCATTTAGTTGCTTCAAATCCATGACAGATAACCACCTTCCAGATATCATTTGCAAATCATGTACCATGTGCGACCAAAACGCCCAACGAGACATAAACCCTTTTAAAACAGTATTTAGGGCAACAAAAAAACCGTACCAGGCAGACATAAAATAGGGTGAGTGGGTGATTATAGAGCGATCCCTGTTGCGATTTGATACACCAAGCAACCTTGACCCACACCATGGGATCGACCTGGATATCCAGGGCATTGAACCCCTGTCCGAACCTTTAAAAAACGTCCGGCAAACCTCCCTGGTATACGAGCGATGTGATGGTATGGCCGCCGTGTCAGCCTCGCCGCCTGCGTCCAACCATTAACACACTCACTGCAAGAAGCAATAGCGTTGTGGGTTCAGGAACTAAAGCCGATGCGTTACCTGTTGATTGTGATGCAGACCAGTTGGCACCGAGGATGCCAAGATCCGCAACGTCCGTCATGTTGTCGAGATTGAAGTCGCCCGTGTTCCACTGCATGTCAGCAGCGTTGAAGTTCGCACCGAGGATGCCAAGGTCTGCCACGTCTACGATCCCGTCGAAGTTCGCGTCACCAGGCGCTGCAGCAATCAGCATCAGGCCAATGTGACCTGCGTAATCGTAGATCGGCGCCAAAGTCAGATCCGCTGCGACTTGTATGCCGTCAATAGTCTCGAACTCGCCATCACGCGTGCCGGCGGTGATGACAGGGAACTGGTCGCCATGGTCGGGTGTAAAGTCACCAAGCAATTCAACGTTTAATTCACCGTCAAGAGATGCATTACCGTCAACCAGCAGTTGGTCGGATGTTTCACCCAGTTCGATCTGCGTGGTGGAGGTGGTGCCCAGGACCACGTCGCCATCAAACGACATTGTGCCAGGACTGGAGCCGGGTGATAGACCACCTTCCACAAAATTCGTGCCGCCACCGGTAAAACTACCTTCGCCCGAGAGGGTGCCAAAGTGAGCTGCCGTTGATCCCGACGCAACTTCCACGGTCCCGTTGTTGGTCATGTCATCCCAGAAAGTAACGTTGCTGTTGCCCTTGACTGATATGACCCCAGTGGGCTGATTATCAATATCGCCATGCACGTTTGATGTGCCGAAAGAGATGTTCACTGCGCCCTGATTGGCCAAACCACCATTAACGCGGATGATGGCATAGCTGGCATTAATGTTGCCCGTACTAACCGCGTTGGTCAGCTCGCCATCAAATTCAATTTCAGCTGCCTGCGTGGCATTGCCAATAACGTTGATCCGGCCAGCATTGGATTGCGACCCCGTATCGCTTAGATGTATCTGCTGGCCGGCGGCCACACGAACTTCGCCACTGGACGAGTTCATCAACTGGGCATCAATCGTGCCACCGCCACTGATGACCCCGTTGTTTTCGATTGTCGGTGCGGAAATTGTCATCCCATCAAGTTCAATATCACCGTCATTGACAAGCCCACCTCGTGAATCAAAGTGGCCGCTACCAGCCAATGCACCACGACTGGAAATCGCCGTCTGGTTCAATACGGTCAACGTTACCGACGGTTGCAAAGCCAGTGTGGCGACCCCCGTATCCGTTGCACCGATATCCAGGGAAAAGATGTTTGTATCGCTTGACGGACCGGCCACCGTTGCGAAACTCACCGGGTTCACATGGATCGACATCACTTCATCAGGCACTTCACCTTGATCCCAGTTGGCAGCCTTAATCCCACTGACCTGACGCTACGTTCCACATCTGCTTTACAACACGGCTGTAGAGTTCGTAAACCTCATCCGTCTCCTGGTCGGCGAGGTAGAGCACACGTGATCCGTCCGGGCTGAACTGAAGGCCGTAATAAGAAACATCTCCATTTAAAGGCAGAGCCGTGTTGAGCTTTACCGGTGTGCCACCCGCAGAAGAAACGCTGTAGAGTTCAAAAACCCCATCCGCCTCCTGGTCGGCGCGATAGAGCACACGCGATCCGTCCGGGCTGAACTGAAGGCCGGACGAAGAAACATCTCCATGTAAAGGTAGAGCCGTGTTGAGCTTTATCACCCCGGCACCGGCTGGTTCAGTGGCCAGCGTCACCGACAATAAGGTGAGTGGCAGCAAAGGCCATTGACGCAACAATTCCGCTGCCTCGCTGCCTTTCCTTCGGGCAAAGCCAACAGAACACCCGCCAACTGTACTGGCGCAATATCGCGATTCCCATCCTGTAAAATGCCGCATCGAATCTTTCTCCATGATTTGTAGTGGCGTGCATCATAGCAGAAATAGCAGGATAATTGAAGAGTTTTAAAGATGAATTAACAGCCGTTAACGCCAAGACCGAGCACTTCCTCCTGAAGATTCCGTACGAAGACTTCTCATAAGACACCAAGCAGGCGCATCAAATGTCCCTATTGCATAACATGACCCAAGAGAGGATTGCCGAGTAATTGAACCGCGAACATGGCACGACTTATACCCAAGGACATGTGTCTCGCATGATCAGCCGTATGAAAAAGTGCGTCGAGGCGAGCAGACTATCCGAACACATGTCAGCCTCTTCTGGGCCAATTCAAAGTTTGGACCCGACCGTGATAGAGATGTGGGAGAGCAAGAGCCAGCTAACACCTCGACAACGCGATATGCGTGATCCAGATTCAGATTGATTGATACGACTAGATAGACCTATCCCCCAATACCCAGACTTCAATGGTATGCGCTAGGAGAACCCAGCATGGAGATCCCCACCTCCCCCTTTTTTCAACCCGTAGATCTATCAGATCACTTCAACACAGCACGTACCGCACTTCCCAGCGCTCTGAAGACACCCAGGATCCTCGATCAGTATTACGGCGCGAACGCCTTTCGCGGCATGCCCTTTCTGCTCGGTCCCGAGGATGGCCCGAACGTGGTGGCCCTGAGCAACGATGCCATCGAGATTTCGCTCGACGGCGTTACCGCCACCTATGTGGTGATCCTGCATGTCGCCGAAGACCGCATAACCAACTACGCCGACGGCCTGGCTGATTTCCAGGTTGATGGCAATGAAATTGGTCATCACGTCGCGGATTATGCGCTTCGATTTACGGACGGCACGGAAGTAGTGCAACCAATCCATCGACGTTTCGCTGTACAACAAGCCCGGCACCAATGGGGGGCCAGCCCCTTCGCCGCGGTGCCGGCCCAGTGGGATGACGTTATCCCCGGCAACGCCGACCAGATCGCCCTCGACCGTGACAACATCCCGGCCTTCGGCAGGGGTGAGTGCCGGGTTCGCTCCGCACGCGACTTGGGCCCGGATGGGCAAGCGTGGCTCTATGCCATGCCCAACCCCCATCCCGAAAAGGTAATTCGATCCCTGCATCTCGCCCCAGCCACGGAACAATCGGTCGTCTATGGGATCTGCCTTGCGCAGGTCAAAGAGCATCCCCTTCGGGCCCACGTGCGGAGCAAAGTGCTCCTGACGCTACCCGAAGGCGTGAAGTTCAACGCCATCGGAGAGTTGGATGACGTCGCCATTGATCTGGGTACCGTGATTTCGGCCCGACAACAATTCCTCTACGACCACGAACGCTGGAGCAGTGCGGACCCCGATCTGCAGCCCGAGCCATCCGAAACGGCGGCGGTGATCGAGTATGCCGCCCATCCCCAAGCACGGCTTTACGTCAAGGCGGCCGATGGCAAACTTGTATCACACGACCTTGCCGCCGCAAACGGCGGACCGATGATCTCCGTGGCACCGGCGATGCATAAGGTACGTATCCATGTTTTGGACAAACAGAGCGGCCGCCCCGTGGGCGTGCGTCTCCACCTCCACGGCGAACAGGGGGAATATCTTCCCCCCAAGGGGTACCACCGAAAGGTCAATACAAACTGGTTTGAAGATAACTATGCAGAGTTCGCCAACGCACTGAATCAGTATGCCTATGTCGAGGGCATGTGCGAGGCGGATCTGCCGCATGGCCGCATCTATGTCGATATCTCGCGAGGCTACGAAGTTTCTCCCATCCGCACACACATCGACATTGGCCCCGAAACCGAGGACGTGCGATTCGAACTGGATCGCATACTCGACTGGCATCGCCGGGGGTGGGTCACGGCCGACACGCATGTGCACTTTCTCAGTCCCGCCACGGCACAGCTTGAAGGCAACGCCGAAGATGTCAACGTGGTGAACCTGTTGGCCAGCCAGTGGGGAGAGATGTTCAGCAACGTGGGGGATTTTGATGGGCGAACGACGCACGGTGAAACTGACAGCGCCAACAATGGTCAGTTCCTGGTACGCGTGGGCACTGAAAACCGAATGCAGGTTCTTGGCCATATCTCGCTTCTGGGTTATCGCGGCCAGATGATCCACCCGCTGTGTTCCGGGGGGCCAAGCGAATCGGCGCTCGGCGATCCTCTTGAAGTGACAATGGCTGACTGGGCGCGGCGCTGCACTGAACAGCAAGGCCTGGTTGTCATGCCTCATGCCCCCGATCCTCAGTGTGAACGGAGCGCCGACATCGTGCTCGGTCTCGTGCACGCGATGGAGATGATGACGAAGAATCCGTACGACGCACAGATCAATCCCTACGGCATTGCCGACTGGTACCGCTTCCTCAACCTTGGCTACCAATTGCCCGTGGTCGGCGGGTCGGACAAGATGGCGGCGGCATCCCTTTTGGGCGGCGTGCGTACATATACGCAACTCGGCGATCGAGATTTCACATACGAGAACTGGATGGAGGCGACACGCCAGGGCCACACCTTTGTCACCGTGGGCCCACTGGTGGACATGACGGTGGAAGGCCAATGCCCTGGATCGCAAATACACCTCCCCGCTTCAGGAGGAACGCTGGCCGTGCAGTGGCACGCGGAATCCGTACGCGTACCGATTGACGCAGTGGAAGTGGTGGTTGGAGGCGACACCGTCGCAGTCGATCACCCCGACAATCCCATGGCGGCAAGCGGAACGACCGAGATCCAAGTCATGAACTCGACGTGGGTCGCCGTACGTATCCGCGGAAGTTACAACGAACGTAAAGATGATATTGCGGCCCACACCAGTTGTGTCCAAATGTTTTGTGGTAATACACCGATCTACGCCCCAAAGGATGCCCTTGACGTTCTTAAGCAGATCGAGGGCGCCATCGCCTACGTCGATACGATCGCACCTCGCCCGGAGGCGGATGTCTATCGGAAACTTCGCCTCACATTGGAGTCTGCTTGGAATGCGCTGCACCAGCGCATGCATCAGCAAGGCAACTACCACGAACATTCGCCCCTGCATGACCATGTCGAACACCACGAACATTGACCGTGCCGCCATCGCCGCCGGTGCCCATGACCAACATCCCTCTGCATGCAACGGGCACCGAAGATCCGCAGACATACGCGACGCCAAACGACGCGAGAACACGATATGCAAAAGCGAGGGTGACGGGACTCGAACCCGCAACCTCCGGATCGACAGTCCGGTGCTTGAAAATGCAAACGTTGATACTAACAGCACTTTTAACAACGCCAACTCAAACACCAGCAGTAGACACAGCAGTAGAAATGAAAAACAAACCGAAATAACGCCGCAGTTAGAAATGATCCAGAAGGCTCTAGCCATATTGCCAGGTGTTGAGCGTGATGCTGTCGCCCAACACATACACGCACTAGCCAAGATGTCCAAGAAACGACGACACGCCATCCTCACGCTGACTGAAGAGGAGGTGTAATTAGTCCTTCGTCAGGCTCGCCGCCTGCGCCCAACCACTAACACACTCATTGCAAGAAGTGATAGCGTTGTCGGTTCAGGAACCGTAACAACTGCCAGGGAATAGGCGGGCAGGGTAAGTTGCTCTTTCATGGCGACGCCGCGACACTTTGATGCCGAATGACGGTCACCACCAAGTATCTCACAGGGCACCTTCCCATGACGATGAAGCAACGGCTGGACAGATTGGATAAGCAGAATCGGCACAGCGTAGTCTATCACCGACCAGACGCTTGGGCGGCCGTGCCGGCGAACAACGGCATGAGCGGCCCCGCATGGCAGTGGGACGACGAAATACTCGTCGGCTTCACCAAAGGCGTATTCCAAGGGACAGAACCTGGCCACCAAGTTCAGGATGAATTACCACTGGAATCCTGGTTGTCCCGCAGCCATGACGGTGGCGAAACATGGAACGAATGGCGGCCGGAAAACTATGTAGGCCAGTCACTGGTCCCCAAACCGCCTGAAGGGAACGTGAATTTTTCTGGCCCCGGTTTTGTCATGCGTGTTGTGGGAAATGGTTATCACGGGAATGAAGGTGCGCACTGGTTCTACAGTGATGACCGTGGCGCAGCGTGGAACGGTCCCTTTGATTTCGGTGACCTACTGGATCATCCCGAACTGGCGGGCAAGGAGTTTACCGGCAGGACGGCATATCTCGTGGGAGATTCAAATGAACTGTACTTGTTCCTATCAGCTCGGATCCGCACAGACCCCTCTGGTCGTGATCTTCAGATTTCGCTGGTAGAGAAGAGCTTTCTCGTCCGCAGCGATGATGGTGGCAAGACGTTTTCATTTGTGTCATGGATTGTACCCTGGGACGATCCGTGCCGCGGTGTCATGCCCCAACCAGTCAGAATCTCTAAAACCAAGATCATCGCCGCGCTTCGGCGGAAATCTCCATGGAATCACTGGATCGACTGCTACCAGAGTGAGGACAACGGGTTGTCATGGAGCTATCTTTCAAAAGTTGAGACCACCGAGGTGTCTTGGACCGGCGCCTACCACAACGGGAACCCATCGGCACTCGTATTGCTAGCTGACGGTCGGCTCTGCTGTTGCTATGGAGACCGAAGTAACGGAGGGGAGTGTATCGCCGCTCGGTTCAGCGAAGATGACGGGCAGACATGGAGTGTCCGCCATGTCATCCGTGAAGAGTTCCAATCCGTCAGCGGCATGGCCGATCTGGGTTACGTTAGACTATTCCAGCGTCCAGACGGCAAGTGCGTGGCGGTCTATTTCTGGTGCTCTAAAGAACGCCCACAAACCCACATTGAGTGCACGATATTCTGATGACACCCAACCACTTTCATTTAAGTAAGGTGGAAACTATGGCGGCCCAAGCAGGTGATTATGCAATCAAACGAACAGCCACCTGCGTCCAACCAACAACGTACTGATTACAAGAAGAGACAGCGTTGTCGGTTCAGGGACTAAATCTGATGTGTTGCCTGTTACTTGTGACGCAGACCAGTTGGCACCGAGGATGCCAAGGTCAGCTACGTCAACAATGCCGTCATCGTTGAAGTCGCCGTCAGCAATGGTCATATTCGACTGATTAAAATTGGCACCCAAAACACCAAGGTCAGCCACATCCACGACACTATCGCCATTCGCGTCACCGCCCAACAGCATTTCCAGCACCCGTAATTGACCAGTGGTTAGAAGACCAGAGTTATCCCAAGTCAACCCAGATGTCAGCGCAGGCAAGTTCACTGCACTGAACGAACCGCTCAGGTCCTCTGGTGAAAAATCAAGGATGTCGAACATGTCACCCCCTTGGGGTTCAAAGCCGTCAATTGCCAAAACGTCAAGGTTACCGTCAAGGGTTAAGTTCCCATCGACAACCATAACATCGTATTCATTGCCACGAATGGTTCCCCCTAACTCAATCTCCAGTGTGGCATCGGCGTGTTGAACATAGTCTCCGGAAATGGTCATCATCCCGGCACTGTTGCCTGGGGCCACGACACCGCCTTGGTTGTCTAGATTACCAAGAACATTGCTGGCATGCAGTTGGCCGTCGATCATGTTAAAGACACCTTCAGTCAGATCCAATGTGCCGGTATTGAGTACTCCGCCATCGAGATTGATCGTTCCCGTGGACCACAGCTTTGTGGTATCAGAGACCGTTACCAAGCCGCTGTCGTAAAGATTCAATGTACCGTCACCACCAAGTCCCGAACTAGACCCGCCAACGTAAAGCGATGTTGAGTTCGTCCACTGTGACCCGGGTCCAGTGACCGTCGCCTCGCCATTTGAGTAGGAATACTGACCGATGTAGCCTTCGTCGTTAGAAACTACACCACCCGCCTCAACGTTCAGTATGCCGTTGCCAGAGCCGCCCACAGTCAACCAGTTTGTATTATTCCATTGCGAACCGGATCCGGTGACAGTGACCTCGCCCGTTGAGCCGGTGGTCCAACCAATGAAACCGGAGTTATCGTTGGAGACAACACCACCATCCATGACGTTTAGCGTGCCAGAGCCCCCTTGGCCCACAGTCAGATAGGACGAACTGTTCCACTGTGAACCGGAGCCTGTGACTGTTGCCACTCCTGTTGAGCCGGAGACGTTGCCAATGAGACCGTTGTCGGTATTAGAAACCACTCCACCCGCCTCAACATTCAGCGTGGCGTCGCCAAGATTACCCACAATCAGGAAACTCGAACTATTCCATTGCGAACCGGATCCGGTGACCGTTGTCTCACCTGTTGAGCCAGATTGGTAACCGATGTGACCGAAGTGATTCGAAACTACACCACCCGCTTCGACGTTCAGTATGCCGTTGCCATAAAAGCCCACCCCGAGCGAGTCCGAGTTGTTCCACTGCGAACCCGATCCGGTGACCGTCGCCTCGCCTGTTGAGCCGGAATAGCGGCCGATGTAACCGCCGGAATTAGAAGCCACGCCACCGGATTCCACATTCAGTGTGCCGGTACCTCCGTCGCCCACAAACAGATCATCTGAATTATTCCACTGTGAACCGGAACCTGTTACCGTCACTTCGCCGGTGGAGCCGGAGTTGAGACCGATGAAACCGTGTGTATTGGCAACCACGCCACCGGATTCCACGTTCAGCGTGCCGGCGCCTCCGTCGCCCACAAACAGATCATCTGAATTATTCCACTGCGAACCTGCGCCGGTGACCGTCACTTCGCCGGTGGAGTCGGAGTAGTAACCGATGAAACCGTGTGTATTGGCAACCACGCCACCCGCTTCGACGTTCAGTATGCCGTTGCCATAAAAGCCCACCCCGAACGAGTCCGAGTTGTTCCACTGCGAACCCGATCCGGTGACCGTCGCCACGCCTGTTGAGCCGGCATAAGCACTGATCTTACCGATGGAATTAGAAACCACTCCACCCGCCTCAACGTTCAGTATGCCGTTGCCAGAGCCGCCCACCCACAGAATCTCTGAGTTGTTCCACTGAGAGCCTGCGCCGGTGACTGTTACCACGCCTGTTGAGCCGGCATTATCACTGATCTTACCGATGGAATTAGAAACCACTCCACCCGCCTCAACGTTCAGTATGCCGTTGCCAGAGTCGCCCACCCACAGAATCCCTGAGTTGTTCCACTGAGAGCCTGCGCCGGTGATCGTTGCTTCGCCGGTGGAGTCGGAGAAGGTACCGAGAATACTGACCGTATTAGAAACCACGCCACCGGATTCCACATTCAGCGTGCCGGTGCCAAAGACGCCCACAGTCAGACTACTTGAGTTATTCCACTGCGAACCGGAACCGGCGACTATTACTTCACCGGTGGAACCATTGCTCCAAGCGATGTGACCGGTGGTATTGGAGACAACACCACCATCCATGACGTTTAGCGTGCCAGAGCCCCCTTGGCCCACAGTCAGATAGAACGAACTGTTCCACTGTGAACCGGAGCCTGTGACTGTTGCCACTCCTGTTGAGCCGGAGACGTTGCCAATGAGACCGTTGTCGGTATTAGAAACCAATCCACCCGCCTCAACATTCAGCGTGCCCCTACCTGAATTGCCAACTTTCAAGGTGCCTCCAACCGCCCAAGGGTCTGTGGCACCACCGGGATCCACATCACCTAGCGTGGTGACCGTTGCATGCACAGGCACAGCAATCGTCGCCAGCAATAACAGGGTTGTGATAGAAGATTTCAATGTAGAAACAATGCTCATCCCTTAGCCTCCACTGCGTTAAACAAACGCAAAGAATACACGTTTTAGACGTGGGACATGATAGCAGAAAAGGCTTGGCAATTGAAGAGTTTTATACTGTTTGACGACCGTTAACGCCGCCTTCCGTAGAACGGAATTGGCATTCACAATCCCTCATCACCAATACGATCCACCTCTACATGCTCAACGGTGATTTTCAACTCTTGTTCTTCCGGGTTTCTACTGTCTTGTTTTGCTAGCAGAAAATCGTCGCGTTGATTCTGAGCTTCACAGGCAATCAACGCTTTAGACAGTGATGCGATATCGCGCGGTCTAGTTGCATTTTCCAGGGCGTCAATCAGCTTGCGCTTGATCTTTCCCCGGTCTTCATCTGTGATCTGCCAACGTACTGAACGGCACAATAGAGCCGCATCGCTACGGTCAAAGTGCCCCGCAGATTCCCCAGCAGTCAGCACGCGAAACAGTGCAATCCGAAGCGACACGGCGCGATGAACATCGCAGATCCGATCATCAGGGCGAGAAGCGTAAGTCTTTGAGAATTGCAGAGAAGCGTGATGCAACGCGACACAACGCACCACCAAGCGTCAAAGCCACCTCAGGGATTCGAACCCTGGACCTGCGCTTTACGAAAGCGCCGCTCGAAAATGAAAGTGATGACACGGCAAGCACTTACAATGGCGCAAATCAGAACCCCAGCACTGGCCCCAGCAGTCAGGCGCAAGAGACTCGCGTTTCTGAGCCGTATTTAACTTCTATCGAGCAGGCATTAGGTGAATTGTCAGGTGTTGAGCGTGATGCCGTTGCTCAACACATAAACGCGCTAGCCACGATGTCCAAGAAACGACGGCATGCCATCCTCACGCTGACTGAAGAGGAGATGTAATTAGTCCTACGTCAGGCTCGCCGCCTGCGACCAACCACCAGCACACTCATTGCAAGAAGCAAAACAAAAGTGCTCTACAGTCAATAAGGTGTGTTGACACGAATGCTCACCAAGGAAAAGGATCTAATACACGACGCTTAGATCCACACGCGAGCCATCAGAATCAGCCGCTTTACTCCAATCCGACGAACGGCCCCGTGTCATACTTGAAAAGGTCACCAGTCCCCCCCGGAAGAATGATCTGCAATCCTTCCTGTGGATCAACATCCAACTTCTCAACCTTGCCGGTCAGCCGGCTGAGTCGCTGGAGAGTCTTGATCGTAGGATCAAATTTGAGGGTGAAGGCAAGCTGACGTTCGGCTGCCGTGGCGTCTTTACTGTGCCACAGGTTGCAGACTAGAAAGTACCGCTGTCCGCTATCGTCCACGAAGTTGCCGATCAAACCGTCGGCATAGGGTGCATCAACGTAAAAATCAGGTGAGACGCCGGGCACAATGGTCATGCGCCCACTTACTTGCGGATCCGGCGCCGTTAACGAGCCGGTGTTGGGCGGAAGGTGCGAGTCCGCCTTGATCTCGATTTCCTTCAGGTGCGGATCACGCGTTGTGAAGTTGTCCCAGGCGAGTAAGCCCTGAGGCACGGCTGACCCGTGGGTTCTCTTGATGAAGCGGACTTCGGTACTGGTCAGATACCGCAACGGTCCGGCAATATTCATCACCTCCTGGTTGGCACGAACCGTGGGTTCGTAAAGGCGTGTCGGTACGCCATTGACATCCAGGACGGCTCGCTCATGGGTCGTGTCGAAGCCGAAGTACGCGATCCCCGTGTAGCCGAACGTGAGCGTGGAAAACAACTGCATACGCAGGTCTGATTCGCTGGGCAAGCGCCGATTTGGTCCCTGCCAGGACTGAACGAAGACCCAGTAGGGGATGTCCGCCTTCAATGACGCTTCACGCACGACCTGCATGTTCAGAAAATACACGTTGGCGACCCCATCACGATCCTGGTAGGGATAAATATCGAACATCATCACGTCGGGTCGAATGATGTTGATGTAATCATCAACATACTTTTCGTAGCTGTAGTCGGTGCGCAGACTACTTGAGTAGGCGGCGTTATGATCACCCATCGGCAGCGCATTGCAGTAAGAAAGAGTGTCGGGATAAGCCCGGCGCAACCACGCCAAGGCCTGACTGGTCACTGGCATTTTCGCCAATAAAGGTTCGTCGTTGATCATCAGGGCAATGTTGCCCGGATACTGCTCGGTCAGCTTCGCAACCCGCTTTTGGAACTTCTCCGTCGGGCCATCTTTGGCATACAGGTGTGCATGCCAGGTTAGCCCAGCCTTACTCCCCGGACCCAGGATGGCATCCCGGGTTTTCCACACGAGAAGGGTGCTGAAGTGGGCATCGATATAACGCCGGGCGTCCAACGGTGGCTGGCTGCGAATGGCTAGCCCCATCAAGGTGTAGGGATGCTTGCGGACCCACTGTTTGCCAAAGTCGATCGGGCGTT
>Ga0310125_10000086_pt1 | contig 36179 bp, 33 predicted proteins | sample CB11b_Tmax_Bot8__FD_203508 | JGI IMG/M metagenome (GOLD analysis project Ga0310125, IMG submission 203508) | Marine microbial communities from Western Arctic Ocean, Canada - CB11b_Tmax_Bot8 | ecosystem: Environmental > Aquatic > Marine > Oceanic | place: Canada: Western Arctic Ocean | collected... | reverse complement strand
GTCTAAATGTGAATAGAATAAGACATCGCCATCGGCATCGCCTTCAATCCTGACCAGAAGCACTGGTGACCGGTTCTTTAGGCGGTGGACCGAAACAGTAAGGCCTTTCAGAGGTAAACTACGAACCCAGGCAACAAATGTGTTGACCGCGGCATCAAGGTAACCATTAGTCTCCCAATCCGAATCAAAAGAAGGTGATAAGGCCGGGATCTCAACGAATTCACAGAGGCTGGGAAGAGCTGAATCATCCCACCACTGATCTACGAACTCGGATAACTGACTTAGATCCAACTTAGACATATTTACGTCTCATAAAAGCCAGGAGTGTGATAAGACCTATAGTACTAACAATCGAAATATCGGGAAGTGTATCTTCCAATGTATCTTCCAACTTAGTAGGTGGTGCTTCTTCGTCATCGTCAAAAGTTGCCACGCAGGCATCATCAACCTCATCTATATTCTCCTCAGTTACAATTGCAGTACAAAAACCAGAATCCTCTTCAGTTTCATCAATTACAGAAGGATCAGGGATCTCCACCTGCCAGATGTTAACATCTCCTCCACGACCTGAATGGAACAGTAGTGAACGTCCATCAGGTGACCAGCTAGGATGTCGATCCTGGGCGTGATGCATGGTCACTCTCTTCTGTGGACCACCGTCCGTTGGAATAAGATAGATATCCGTATTGTTGTCACGGCTGGAATCATACACCAGCCAGTCACCTGTAGGGGACCAGCCAGGATAGCCATCGTGGTAATCATCATTCGTAATCTGACGGGCATCGGAACCGTCGCCCCGCATGACCCAGACATCCGTACCTTCCACCCTATCGGTCTCATACACCAGCCATTCTCCATCAAATGACCAGCGAGGGCAGTGCTCATTGGAATCCCCTGGGGTCAAGCGTATCGGTTCGCCAACCGGCGTTCCATTCTCGGCGACCGCCACTTTCCAGACATCCAGATCGCCGGAACGGGAGGAATGAAAAGAGATGAAATTTCCGTCCGGGGACCAGCGGCCGGAATCATCAAAATCGGAATTGGACGTGACAGGAGTACTTTCGCCACTGGACAGATTGACGACGAAGATATCCATCTCACCTGTGCCCTCTACCTCGGGATCATAGGAATTGAACACCATATGACTCCCATCAGGGGACCATCCCGGGTAGCCATGATAGACGCGATCCGTCTGTACCAGTTCAGGTTCTTCGCCCGGTATCAAGGTAAAGAGCTTGAAGATGTGTTCTTCCTCACCACGGTTGGACTTGAAGACAAAGAACCCTCCTTCTGGATGCCACTCGGGTTGGATATCCATTGCCAGATCGTATGTCAGTTGTCTGGGATAGATTACCGTCACACTTACCGGGTTACTCTCCACTTGGGTTCCGTTCTCCAGTTCTCCACGCGCGACAACCTGGAATGATGTGGGAGAGATCGCATTGGCATCCCTTGTGTCCCATATCAGAGTCTCACCAGTATTAGCACTGGCAACTACAGTTCCATTGACCAGTAATTCGAGATTTTCGACATCGCCGTCCACTAGAATCTCGACCTCGCCTTCTACCCAATCACCCTCGCTAAGGGAAATGATTGTGATACTTGATGACTCCTCACTGGCCTGTAGGCCATTAACTATCATAACCAAGAGTAAGGTCGCCAGTGTGTACGCCCGAGCCCGCATTAGCCTAAAATCTTGGCTTTCATAATATAGCTAACCCCAGAATTGATGAAGATGCGCGAACGCAACTATAAAGACCCATTGATTTGCTAAACATTATGGCTGTTTGGTACCGCTCCCACCAAGTCCCGTTCATGCTAGTGGTGATAGTCTTCATGATTATCGCAACCGGGGGCTGGGTCCGTATAAGTGACGCGGGGGAAAGCTGCCCGGATTGGCCGACCTGCTTCGGCACTTGGGGATTTGATGTGTCAGCCGAAGACCAAAAACAATGGTGGGAAGAGAACCCGGATGAAGTTGATTCCAGAGGGGCTGAACACAGATATACATCAGACCAGATTTTCACTGAGTGGTTGCATAGAGGACTGGTGGGAATAATAGGAATTCTGGTAATCTATAGCCATTACACTGCCTGGTCACTACGAAATGAGATTGGAGAGAAAACCTACAAGCTGCACTATCTGGCAACTGTCCTGTTAGTAATGCAGGCAGTTGTAGGATACGTAACCGTCGATCTGGACAATGCACCCTGGACCGTGGCCCTTCACCTGTTCATGGCCCTGATGTTTACCACGTCATTAATGGCCGTGGGCCTTCTGTGGTGGCAGAAACAGACTGGACTGCCTAATTACCTAACAGTTGGGAACGAAAAGATTCTGAATATTATATGGTACATGATGCTGTTCATACTTATCCAGTTACTGATAGGGGCCTTTCTATCGAGTGGTTATCACCGTGGTGCTTGCGGGGTCGGTATGTGGAATGGATGGCCTCTTTGTCATGGGAAGATTATACCATCTCTCACACAAGTTGGTACGATAATCCAATTTGTACACCGTATCTCTGCGATACTGGTTGCAGGATTGCTATTCTGGGGCCGACAAGAGATAAGGGATAATGACGGAAAATCAATGTTGACCGTCCTTATCGATTTTTCTCTCGGCTTCTATATCCTGAACCTGGGAATCGGTGGATTGTACCTCATCTCGGCTGGGAACGGGGAGTTTCCGGGATGGGTGTCCTTGTTACACTTGCTTATCGGAACTGCAACATTCCTCGTGATTGCATGGGCGTATCTAATTTGTAATACTTCCCAAAAGGTGGTCAATAATGGCTGATAGACCCTCAATTCTTGAGATATACTTGATTCTGATGAAAACCCGAGTGGTCCTGCTACTTCAGGCCACGGCCATCTGCGGGGTTCTGGTTTATGATTTCAAGGAAGGCTACGACTCTGGAAGAGACTATGTGGATAGTCTAGTGTCCTGCACCGTGGTCCTGATAGGAGGATCTCTGGCCAGTGGGGGATCGATGGCCATCAATATGTGGTATGAAAGGGATATCGATCCACTGATGGAAAGGACTGTGAATCGGCCTATTCCCTCAGGCTATATTTCCCCCAATCACGCCTTGGCTTTTGGATTGACAATCTGCCTCCTGGGAATTGGAATTGTGACCCTGCTAGCTAATCAGAACGCAGGAATTATAACGGCCTTCAGCGCCTTCTTCTATGTCTGCATATACACAATGTTACTGAAACGGAGAACCCCTCAGAACATAGTCATTGGAGGTTTAGCTGGGGCAACTCCTCCAGCCATCGGCTGGGCTGCGGCCTCGGGTGATATCGATTCTGCTCTACCATGGCTCATGGTACTGACCATATTCATGTGGACACCACCACATTTCTGGTCACTGACGCTCTCCAAAAGAAGAGATTATGGTGAGGCGGGAGTTCCAATGCTACCGGTTGTAAGGGGGGAGGACGTCACAAGGAACCACATTGCTGGCTACACAGTGGCACTGATATTCACTAACCTTCTAATCTACATTAATGGAGAGATGGGGCTTATTTTTCTGATTTCCAGCATGCTCCTATCAGGATACTTTGCTTTTCAGGCCTTTTCACTCCGAAAAACCAAATCAGAAGAGGAAGCATGGAATTTGTTCAAATTCTCGAACTTATATCTCTATACACTGTTCATATCTCTGGTCATTGACACTGCCTACCGGATAAGTCTGGGATAGAGAAATATGCTTTATAACCCCACTCTAAATACAGAAAATACCGTACTTTCTTGAGGTAACAAAATGTCACTACTTGAGGATATTATCTTTTCTGACAATCCTAGTATCTGGCACGACTTCGGTGGCACTAGTCCTGGTTATGCTGGCATAACCTGGCAGATGATGATCTGGTCGATAATCACAGGATTGTTGGTATTCGTCTGGATGGGGTACAATCTTATCATGTTCAAACACAAGGAAGGTGACCCAGAGCACAAGGATGCCCTAAAGGCCGGTGTTTTCCCTCATGAAAGAGGAAATCCCCGAATCGAAATAACATGGACTGTCGCTCCACTTATTCTGGTCATCTGGCTGACCTACATTTCACTGGCACCCCTGGATTACATGTGGGATGTTCCAGATGAAGAAGAAACTGACCTGGTTGTTGAGGTAACTGCAGTCCAATGGCAATGGATTTTCACTTTACCTGATGATTATGTAATACCTGAAGGCTTCACCAGTTGTGGGAAATTTAACGAAACCGGAGTCCGCCAACAGAATATGAGAACTACTTATGACTGCCTAGAAATTCCACACGGTGGAATTATACGCTTTAATATCAATGCTGAAGACGTGCTACATGCATTTTATATTGTCGAAATTGGAGTAAAGCAGGATGCAGTTCCGGGAATTCAAACTCTATCATGGATTGATACGAGTAATGTTAAACCCGGATTATACAATATATATTGTACCGAATATTGTGGCAATGAACACTCCAAGATGCTTGCAGAAGTGTACATTACGGAGAACTAATGAAGGGAGCAAATCTCAAGATTCTGAGTGTCGGATTTCTGATATCTATTTTAGTGGCAATATCTGCTTTTCCAACTAGTGACGGGTTACCTTCAGGTATCACTGATCCTACTACCAGCACAGTCGAAGCAAACGGCTGTTCCTGTCACAATCCTGATCCTACAACTAGTGTCAATGTCGAGCTAATACTTCCTGAAAATTTTACTGCTGGGGTGACCTATACGCTAACCTTGAACCTAAGTGGAGGGCCAAACGATGGAGTTAGAGGTGATAATTATGGTGGATTCTTTATCAAGGCAACTCATGGAACACTAGAACCTCTTGAAAACGATACTAGCGTACAAAAACCGTTCGATGAAACACATTTAACTCATACTACTGAAGGAAATGATTACAGAGGATGGAACTTTAGCTGGACTGCCCCAGAAAAAGATGATGTGATTGTCACATTCTCGGCATACGGAAACTCCGTTAACGGGGCTGATGGAAATCAGAATGATTACTGGAATTCAGGCAGTTTTGATCTCATGGGTGTTAATGCCGTTGCCGTGGTGGATGTAGACCACGGAGAATTATCAACCCCCCAGAAATTCATTTACGCATTCACAATCCTTGCAGTCACTCTAGGTGTCGTGGTAATTGGCAATCGAATGGTGACCAAGGAACAATCTTTCGAGGAGGTGCTCAAGGATTACTGGAAATACATCTATCCCTGGCTAACCTCTACCGATCACAAATACATTGGAATCCTGTATATTGTCACTGGGTTTGCCTGGTTCTTCATCGCTGGCGTACTGGGCTTGATGATTCGATTACAACTTTTCGAAGCGGACAATGACTTTCTGACCTATCAGGAATACAATTCCACATTCACAATGCACGGGACCACTATGATTTTCATGGCTGCCATGCCCATCATCTTTGGATTTGCAAATTATCTGATTCCTTTGCAGATTGGTTGTAGAGACATGGCATTTCCAAGATTGAATGCCATGAGCTACTGGTTGTTACCAACTGGCGGTATCGTGATCTATATGGGATATTTTACAGGTGGAGCGGGAGATGTTGGATGGACTGGCTACGTGCCATACGCCACGTCAGAGACTTCTACGGTACCTGGTACTGATTTCTGGGTGGCAGGCCAGATCATGCTTGGAGCTTCTTCAACATTGACGGCAATCAATTTCGTTACAACTATTCTCAGAATGAGGGCGCCAGGGGTGACCTTCATGCGAATGCCATTGTTCACGTGGTCCATATTTGTGACTGTTTTCCTGCTATTACTTGCAATACCTGTTTTCGCAGTCGCCCTAATTCTACTGATGGCTGACAGGACGTTTGGAACTCTCTACTTCAGTGGGAGCTGTGCTGGGGATCTGATGGGGACGACCGCATGTTCAGATCCGATACTGTGGCAGCACCTGTTCTGGTACTTCGGACATCCTGAGGTTTACATCGTGATTCTGCCCGCATTTGGTGTGTTGTCGGAGATCATATCTACCTTCTCAAGAAGGCCTATCTTTGGTTACACTTCGATGGTCTACGCAATGGCAACCATAGGTGTAATCTCATTCGTGGTCTATGGGCACCACATGTTCACAACTGGGGCGGACCCACTATTCCGTTTCATTGTGATGCTGACAACCATGCTAGTGGCAGTTCCCACAGGAATCAAAATCTTCAACTGGCTAGCCACGATGACTGGTGGGTCTATAGTTACCAAAACACCCATGATATTTGCATTAGGTACTGTCATAACTTTCACGATAGGTGGTATCACAGGGATAATTCTGGCCTCGATTCCGCTTGACATCGCCTTCCACGACACCTATTTCGTGGTGGCTCACTTCCACTATGTACTGGTTGGTGGAACTATATTCGCATTCCTGGGCGGAGTGTACTACTGGTTCCCTAAGATGACTGGAAAAATGATGAATGAGACTTTAGGCCTCACTCACTTTGCTTTTTCATTTATTTTCTTCAACGCGGCCTTCTATCCAATGCATAACGTTGGTATCTCTGGAATGCCACGAAGATATGCAACCTATGACCCTGCGTTGACAGAAATGAATCAATTCATCAGCATAGCTGCGTTTATCTTTGGATTTGCACAATTGATATTTGTCTACAACGTGATCTATTCCTACAAGTATGGAGAGGAAGCAGGTGACGACCCATGGGATGGATGGTCCCTTGAATGGGCCACTAGCTCACCTCCACCGCACAACAGTTTTACTGAGATCCCGACACTTAAATCGGCTGAGGAAACCGAATGAGCGAGGGGCATGGACATCATGGGACTCCCGCACCCTTTGTATTCTGTGTAGCTGCCGCCCTGATGTTCATTGGGCTGGTCATGGCAACGGCCGGTGGCGAGGATAATGAAGGTGATACAGGCTACTGGTTCGTTTTCATTCTCGGGATTGCGGGGATGATTACTGGATTCATGATGTGGATACAGGATTACTGGGACCAGGATTCCGAGGAAGGTGTGGAGATCGTAGGGTATCATCCATTCTGGGCCAGCATAACCACACGCAAGTTCGGAATGTGGATCTTCCTGCTGACAGAAGTCATGGTGTTCAGTACCCTGCTGAGCGCTTACCTGAGATACAGGTCTGCTATTCCGGACTATGCGCCTAACATTGACTGTGGACTAGAATTCGAGGAATGCTGGGTCCCTGCAGCCGACATCATACGCTCACATCTGATATTTGGAGTAATAAACACGTTCGCTCTTCTACTCAGCAGTCTGACCGTGGTCCTTGCTCTTTATGCAGCCAGAAACAACAATTCCAAAGCCGCAACTAGATACTTGATAGCCACGTTCTTTCTGGGAACTCTTTTCCTGTTCCTCAAGGCATATGAATGGTGGGAAATGAAAAACGGTCACTTCTGGGGTGACCATTGTAGTGTCACTGCCGGACAGGATATAGGCCATCATTGTGTTGCTCCCAAATACGAACATGGGTTCTGGCTGGATACCAGTCTGGAAGGGACGACTTTCTACATTACCACAGGGATGCATGGGGCACACGTATTCATTGGGCTTCTGGCATTGGGATATCTGATTGCCAAGGCCAACAAGGAAGGTTACAACGAGAAATATCACGATACGATTGAACTGTTTGGTCTATACTGGCACTACGTGGACGTAGTTTGGGTATTCGTATTCCCCTTCTTCTATTTGTATTGAGGCAAAAATGGCGACAAAGAAAACCGAAAACGAACACGATGAACATCATGACGAACACTCGTTCCCAGGATGGTTACATGCTGGTGAAAGTCCGATTCAGGGATTCATGAAAGTTTTCGCATGGTTAGTATTTTTCACTATAATAGAAGTGTTGGCCATTCTTCAAGATTTTTCATTTACAATAACGATGCTTATCCTGTTCGGTATCGCTGCAGTGAAAGTATGGTTCATCGGCTCTTTCTTCATGCATATGATATGGGATCCACCATTAGTCAGTCGTACCGCAGCAGTCCCCATATTCTTCCTAATAGTTTTGTTCTTGGCTATAGGACTGACGTCACCTGGTGCTGTGGATGACCTACGAACTATCTGTGGTTTCTAGTTACTATACATAAACAGACCAATCATGGTCAGAAGGAAATAGGGAACCAGAGCTGCTGCACCATCATAATCCTTGGAGATTCTCTGACCAGCCATCAGAATACTAAATGAAACGGCTGCTAGGATCAGACCGATAATCCCATATGATTCATCATCATAAAACAACACCATGATAGAGCCAAACAGAGAAAGCAGACCTGACAGCGTTTCAAGAATCGTGACCTGGATAAGACCAATTATAGAAAAATTAGAGAGAACCGTCTTAGAGAATTTATCGGTGATGAATTTGAGTTCGCCTTCCCAATTGAATATCTTGTCTAATCCTGACTGGGTCATTACCATTCCAATGAACAACGAAATGAAAGCACAGATTATACTTAGATAACTGAAATCATGGTCAAAAAAAACCAAACCGTTGTCACCAAAGGCTAGGAGTGTCATGAAACTTGCAGAAAAAGGGAGTATATGGGGCTTACTAAACTAAAGAAGTATCATGACATCATGGTAAATTGAGGCATAGGTCCAATCATATCCGCGCCAGACCACTCTCATATTTCCATCCTGATCTATAATGTAAAGTTTGCCTGAGTGGCTAACACCATAGTCCCCATCAGTCTCCTCCCCAAACTCATAGTTCAGGGCGCCGGCAATTACTTCTATCATTTCTTCATCTGACATGTGACCTGCCTCCCAATGTTCTAGATTCTCTAATATCAGGTTCATTTGTTCACTAAGATTTACTGGTTTAGAACGATCCTCGACCAGGCTCACTAATTGTTCATAACTCTTGGAACCTGAAGTCCGGGCAACTATCTGATTTCCCTCAAGCAATACCCAGCTAGGATAACTATTCATCCCGAAAACCTGCATCAATTGATGTGAATCATCATATAGGTAAGTCCAAGTTGCATTGTGGTCGATTGTAAAATTTTCTATGGTACTTGTATTATCCACATTGCCTCCGAGACCATATCCTCCCACGGAAACTATGTTGACATCTGAAGAATGGTTGGCATGGAATTCTTTCAATACCGGAATCTGATTTTGGCAATGTGAACAGTCGGTATGGAAAAACTCGATCAGGGTCAGATTTTGTTCATAATATGTAGAAGAGAAATGCTGTGAACCATTTGCATCAACTAGATTCCAGTCTGAACCAAATACTTGGGATGTCAAAATATCTATGCTCACCATTGTCTGATTATCATTAACTATATCGCTTGACCAGAGATCAAGAAATATGATTATATCTGATTCAAGACTTCCGTCTTCAAAAGTGGCATTCTTGTCATGTCCAGGATCCTCTATACACGCCTCTATGTTCCAGGGATCCTGCATGTAACCAGGATTGCAATGGCAACCTTCGTAGTCTTCCATGTAGTGACCATTACCTCCACAAGCTTCATCATCGATATTGACGATTATCCCATAGTCATGCCAAACCGATGACATGTGGCCTACTGGGGAATCGTCCACAGATGTCAAAAACTGCCATGAGGCATCGTAAGAGGATGCAAAGGAAGCGAGTCTTTCAGGGGTATCTCGCTCAGGATCCACTGTAACACTGAGAAATACAACCGATTCATTATAGTCGTCACCCAATTCCTCAGACAACTTGTTCATCTGATATGTGACGGCAGGACACACGTCAGGACAATGAGTATATACAAATGTGATAACTACAACCTTGCCCTCGAATTGAGACATATTAACTGGATTGTTAGACTGATCGACCAACTCGAAATCTGGTGCTGCTCCTGCAGTACAAATCAAATCAGGGGTCTCTTCACAATTCTCTCCCCAGAAATCATTATCATCCTGCTGATCCAAACCATCGAGACAGCCTGAAGTGACAAAAAGTGTGCACAGTAGCAGAGTCAAGAATCCACGATTAGTCATAATAATTTCCATTGAATACGGATATTAAATATTTGCGATTAAAGATGCTTGTCAATTTCAGCCGATAGCTGGTTGTATGTCTGTCCGCCACTATGCTGATAAACTATTTCATTATTCTTTATCAAAGCCATCGAGGGGTAGGAGCTGAATTTGTAATCTCTCATCAGGTCACCCGTGGGATCATACAAATGCAGCCATTGAGAATTATGATACTGGAATTTGAATGAGGCTACGTTGCTCTTACTATCCGTACTACTTCCTAAGGCATAACCTCCAATCGAGAACATATTGAAATGGGCTGAATAATTCTCGCTTGTATCATCCATGTAGTTATCGTTTATCTCCATCAGGACAGGGGCCTGCTTCTGACAATGTCCACACTCTGACTGGAAAAACTCGACCAGGGTCAGCTGATCGCCATCATAATAATCCTCGGATGAATAAATCACTCCCGTGTCGGCTTCCTCGAGCGTCCATTCCTCGGGTCGGGGATTGCCTGGTTCATAGATAAAAACAAAGAATATGACACCCAGAAGAATCAATAAGACTAGAACCGGAGGTCCAAATCTCCATAGATTCTCATTGAAAGTATCACGTCTGACTTGCATCTTCTGATCGATTAATCTCGATGCCTTCAGTTCCAGTTTGCGCCTTCGCTTAGATGCCATCTTTTCCTCCTATGAAGTTCTTGAGTTCTGCGCCATACGTCCTTAAAGCGAAAAATGTCGCTCCCAATGTCAGGGCAAAGGCAGTAAGACAGAATGGGCACCACTGATGGATGATAAAAGCTTCAGCGTACGTCAGGTAGACCCCGAAAGCGCTTCCAGACAGACCTACCAACGGAAGAAGAAGGATATTGTAACGTGTCCTTTCCAGATCCATATTCAAGTAACGATCCAGGGCCAGTGAGAATAGAACGATGAACCCAAGAACTCCAAACCAGGAGACAGGTAGGCCAAGCAATTCGGCTTGCTGGCTGGCCAAGACCACTCCACAATCAAGTCCGGGAAGATTCTGGGTCGGGCAACCTCCTCCTTCAGAAACAAGATGGTGCAAATAGGTCAGATACAAGGAATCTATCAAACCCAGAACTGACAGTGCCATTATTGCCATTAGGGATTTGTCCTCAGATTCTGTATCCATATTCAAGGGTTCACCTGCATGTATAAATAATTTCACTACGACAATGCATTTATTATCTGCCGTAATTGGGTAGGTAGGGATATTCTATGCATGGACCAGTGGAAGGAAATAGTGAACATACAGATGAGGCGAACTCTGCCGTAAAGATAGTCGGCGGAAACGTTTTCGTTGAACTTGATCCCGACCATCCAGGATTCCAGGATGAGGGATATCGAGCCAGAAGGAACGAAATCGCCAAGATTGCCATGGAATGGAATGATATGTCCATGGAAGAGAGAAAGACCACAACGATTCCTCATGCCCCCTACTCTGAGGATGAAGACGCGGTGTGGGCTGCAATAATGGAGCGTATAAGTCCAGTCCATGAAAAACATGCGTGCCGCCAGTATCTGAACAACGCAAGAAAGCTAGGCCTTCCTAATGACAAGATACCTCAACTTCAGGAAGTAAGTGAGAAACTACAGGGAATGACTGGGTTCAGGCAAGAACCGGTCGGTGGACTGGTACATCCCAAAACCTTCCACTCGGCACTAGCCAACAAGGTCTTCCTTTCAACCCAGTACATCAGGCACTCGTCAAGACCATTCTATACTCCAGAACCTGATGTCGTACACGAATTGGTAGGTCATACTGCCATGCTAGGTGTACCTGAATGGGCTGAACTGAACATCCTCTTTGGAGAGGCTGACATGAGAACGGAAAGTGAGGAAGCCATCAAGAAGTTGGGTACCATCTACTGGTTTGTACTGGAATTTGGTGCATGTAGAGAAAATGGAGAAATCAAGGCTGTTGGCCCTGGTTTACTTTCTTCTTTCGGTGAAATGGAACATGCATGCACCGCCGGAACTGGGTGTGGTATGAATGAAGCCTGCGTCTGCGATCCCCAAATCGAATACCGTACGCCAGACTTCGAAGAAATGGAAACGCAGCCTTATGACGTTACCAAGTACCAACCAATACTCTATGTGTGGGACTCATTCGAAGAACTTTACGAAAAAACCAAAGAGTTTGCAATTCAATGGGGAACTGACGAAGACCCTCGAAAGGAACTGCACCGATAATCATTCTGGTTTGTAAGCGTATTTCTTCAGTGTTTTCAAATCAACCATATCAAGGGCTGACTCATGAGTCGATTCCAGTACCACCTGAGGTGCCATGTCAGAATCATGGGCTTCGACCCATCTTGAAAGACAAAGGCACCAGCGGTCCCCCTCCTTCAGACCGGAAAATCCAGGCATAGGAGTACTGAGATCGTTACCAGCACCTTTCGAAAATGCCAAAAAGACATCGGTCATGGCCACACAAACCACATGCCTCCCAAAATCACGATTGTCGGTATTACAACTGCCATCCCGGAGCCACCCCGTCATTGGATCTGTTGAGCACGGCTCAAGCTTACCACCTAAAACATTTATTGGTTCTTCCATGTCTATTTCTCGCGATCTTCGCGTAGATTCTCGATTATTGTGAAGGCTAGTGCAGCCCTCTCATTACGAGAGAAGTCAGATTTCAGTTTTTCGAGCTCAGACTGTATCTTCTCTGATGATTCGGGGTCCTCATTGGCGAGGCGCTTGGCGTCATTCATTTGGGCCTCATTGATACAATAGACCGAATCCCCACCTAGAATGGATATTGGAGTGATTGCCATGATTCAGACCGAGAAACTGGTCTCCACGTTCGGAGTGGAATCAGTACTGAAGCTAGAACCACACCCACAGGAACCTTTGGCATTGGCGTTGGTAAGCCTGAATCCTGGTTCTATCAGGTCATCTGAAAAATCAATGGTCAGGCCATCCAGATAAATCGAACTTACCTTGTCTGAAACAATACGAAGAGGTCCATCCTCATAATAAACATCATCAACTTCTTTCATAACGTCGTCCAGAACAGCATCATAGGCGTTTCCTGAGCATCCACCAGAAGTCACCCCTATACGGAGGAACACCTCATCTGAAACTCCCATACCGTGCAACCTTGATTTTGCCTTCTCAGTTACCTTGACATCCATGTTGGCCTAGAATCTCATGGAGTTTTAATAGTTACTGTCAGCTATAATCGTAAAAAGCCACCATATATGGATGTGACATGAGGATAGCAATTCTCCTGTCGATGATTCTTCTGTTCGTACCGGGCACGGTTGCAGATGCAAGCCCGATGGAGGATTCATATGAGGGAAATCCAATTATTGTCATCAATATCACCTACGACGGTGGTGTTGGCGGGGGAGGCGAATTCCAGGGCGAGATTGTACTGGAACTGTTCCTCAACTGGGCTCCGAACACCGTTACCAATTTCGTGGACTTGGTCAATCAGTCCTTTTATGATGGTATTTTCTTTCATCGGATTATCGATGATTTTGTTATTCAAAGCGGAGACCCCACCTGTAAAACGATTATTGAGTACCCTCTCACAAATCCGCTTTGTGGAGACGGAGGGTCAGAAGAGACCATACCATTCGAGGCAAACGGGAATCTGACTCACATCAATGGAGCTATCGGTATGGCCAGAGGAGCCGAACCGGATTCTGCAACCAGCCAATTTTACATCTGTGACGAACCTCAACACGGTCTGGATAACGGGAATCGGACTTTCGAAGGTGATCCCGGTTACGCCGTATTTGGGGTTGTCAGGGAAGGAATGGAACTGGTGCAAGCGGCAGCGGCTGTACCAACAACCAACAATCTTGATGGGGGTGACGAACTTGTACCACGTGTAGGCACTGGGCTCGGAGATCGCCCGATTTACGAAGTGCACATCAATTCAATCACCATAAGGGAATATGTATCTGCACCAATCGTGGAAAAGACTGATGAGAAAGGCCTTTCCGGCCTGTCGCTGAGCGTTGCGGCGCTATCAATAATACTTACCGCAATCGCCCTGAGCAGGAAGATAAATTCGTAACATGGAGTCAGTCATATTCCAAGCGAATGTTCTCGGAATGCTGGCCTATATTGTACCAGCAATGTTGCTGTTCTTCGAGATGATAAAAAATGTTGAGGACAAACTTGTGGAACGCAAATTGTACATTGCCTGCGGGGTCGGGGTCATCTTTGGGACAATTGCCGATATCATAATGATCCTGGGCGGGATAGACCTCCATTCGAATGATACGGGATATGCTGCGATGATCCTGGTCTCACCGTTCGTCATGTTGATCTTCATGTTCATTGGCGTCAACCTGAATACTTTCAAGTCCGAACCTGCTGCCCCATTCTATTCGGCCGGCTTCGGTCTGTTTTTCGGAGGTTCCATAGAGTTCTGGAAATTGTTGATGACCGAGGAGCGGTTTCCAGAACTCGGAGCTGGGGATCTCCTGTTGATCGCTAGTTTCGGTTTGGGTACCGTACTATTCTTCGGAGGGGCAGGGATGTGGATAGCCTATGGAATTGTGCACAGTAATGGGGCAAGAGTGGCTGGGCGTCTGGCCTTCCTCTATCTTTTCCTGGTATTCCTGAACGCCAGTGCTCTGGAGAACATACACTACGATGTTCATCGTTCGGTACTGGTCAGCATAGCTGCACTAGCCGGCTATTTTGCGATCGGGGTGGCCTTATTTCACCAAGCTTCATTGAAATTACCAAGCATATCGGAGATAACTAGAGATGATGGGAAAAGTAAAATATCATGAATAAATTATACGTGGCTGGAATAGCTTTTCTTTTATCTTTTACAGGATGTATTGAAGATGGAGAGGATACTGAGATTGAAGAGGTGCTAGAAGTTGAGGATACGGAGCCAGCTTCAGATAATAGCGAGGATATTGAAAAAGAACCAGAACCCGTAGTTCGTAATTGGTGGTGCAGTTCATCTGGTATGGGCGGCCATCACGTCGATCCGGCCTATGAAGCTATGGCCAAAGGCGAATTATCAGACGAGGATTGCCAATTGGTCAACGAACAGTTCGCAGCGGCAATTGCCTGGGCGATGCAATGGCCAACCCTCGGAAAGGCTGAAGATGATGACTTCCATATGGTAGTCGACTATGTCGAGGGAATGGGGACTCATCATACAAGGATTGGGAATTTCAGTATGGATGATGATTTCGACCCTCAGGACCCTGAATTCCCCGGGACCAGGATGGACGGAGTCTTTGAATATGATAAACCTGAATTCCTGATGTACTCGGGAACCGAATCAGACTCGACCCTTGTCGGTTTTGCATGGTATGTAAAAACTAATTCGACAACTCCCCCCGAAGGTTTTGCTGGAAATAATGATTGGTGGCATAGGCATGGTTCATTGTGTTTCAGGGATGCAACTTTCCAAGCATCAGGCGAGGATCTTAGTGATGAAGAGTGTGAATCCGGCCCTGCAACCAATGTTCACCTGCACGACTATTGGATGGTCCATGCCTGGATCATCGAACCCTGGCTTCAGCAGTATGACGTCTTTGCGAACTATCATCCTTGTCTTTCTCAGGAAGGACCTATCATGGATCCTGAGGACCATTGCTGGATGGAAGCGATGCATGGCGGCATGCACGAACATGAAGAAGAGTCTGTTAAAACCCAAGATTACAATATGACCGTGATCGAAATCTTGGACGGAGATACATTCGATCTTGGAAATGGAGAAAGAGTAAGAATAATCGGAATCAATACTCCTGAGAAGGGAAGGCCTTTCTCTGATGAAGCAACAGATGCCTTAAGTGAAATGATTATGGGAAGAGAAGTTACACTTGTCAATGATAGTAAGAATGATGATGTGGACTCAAGTGGACGATTGCTTAGGCACGTTTACGTTGATGAAACTTTGGTAAACTACGAAATGATTAGGATGGGGATGGCCTTCTGGTATCCTTATTCCTCCGGAACGGATATGGATGAGAGCTACCAAGAAGCACAAGAATCGGCTGCAAATGATCATGCTGGTTTGTGGACTAAATCTCAATACAATATTACTATTGATTATATCGAATATGATCCGGATGGAAATGAGGTTGATGGTGAATATCTAATTATTACAAATCATGATAATTATAATATCAACATGGAAGGATGGTACTTGCAGGATGAGGCTGCGCGTACTGCTTATAAATTCAATTATACTCTTGAAGTAAATACAAGTATCAAGATATACACTGGTTCCGGAGAAGATAACCAAACCACTCTTTTTTGGGGTTGGTATCAAGGAATTTGGAATAATGGCGGAGATATGGCCATACTACAAGACGAGAATGGATTAATGGTTGATTACTACCGTTATGGTTACGATTTGAACGAATAAAATTACGGTAACTCTATAACAAGGCCGTAAATAATCCCGTATGGAACGCCGTGTCTTTGCAGGAATCACAGCAGTAATCCTGCTTTTGTCATCGGTTTTATTGTATTTTAGCGAGGATGATGAAAAGGATATAGATGACATAATATCTGGGAACGGACTTGTTCCAGTTTGGGAAAGGGTCAATCAACCATTCAATACAACCGAATCTTACAGCTATACTCTGGAAAAAGGTGAATATGAGATAACAGGTCCAGAAAGTGTCTTTGTTAATGTTGATCTACCCTCAAGTGAATTAGGATGTACTATCACTGATAATTGTCAAGTGCATCTTGGATTATGGATGCCTGACGTTCCCAATGGTACCAAAATACCAGTTATCGCTGATGTTGGTCCATACTATGATGATGGTGATGTGGATGCGTTAACGCCCGCAAATCGCCTAGGTAAATTCTTGATAGAGAATATGGTTCCACATGGTTATGCTATTGCTCAAGTTTCTGTATTCGGAACTGGAATGTCGAACCACTGTATGGACTTTATGGGGCTGAGTGAACAGATGGGGATAGACGCGGCTGTAACCTGGTTAGGTACTCAAGAGTGGAGTAACGGAAATGTTGGGATTATTGGAAAATCATACGATGGAACAACACCCTGGCAAGCTGCCATGTTTGGCAATCCACACTTGAAAACTATTATTCCTATTTCTGGATTAATTGGAGTTCATGACTTAATGTGGCGTAATGGATCCATGGAGGCCAGAGGAATAGCAATGCACAACGGAGTGTATGGATCCTTCGGATGGGATGGGGATAGTGAGGATTGGCAAACTGTGTGCAAAGGATACGCAGAAGGATATGCAAATGGTCCTGCAGCTTACCTAGCGGGAGATGAAGTGAACTATGCTGGTAATACTTACTGGACGGATAGACATTTCCTGGAAAGAGCAATGCAGAATTACAATGGTTCGGTCTATTTAATTCATGGGATGCAGGACTGGAATGTAGACCCACATATGGCATTCCCGGTATACAAGCAGTTACAGAGTGCTGGATTCGAAATTAAGGGATTGTTCGGACAGTGGGGGCATCACTATCCTGACCGGCCTAGCGACCAAGATGGAATGTCTTCAGGTAGAGGTGCTGAGGCATATCCCTATTCTGTAAGATATGACTGGGCACAAGATCTACTGGAATGGTTCAATTACTATTTGTATGAAGGAAATCTCAAACCTTCTCTTCATGTTGAAATGCAAGATAACCTAGGAGGATGGAGGGTCGAGGAAACATGGCCTGCAAATGACCGCGAATTCTTGCAGTTACCAATAGGTGAAGGACTTAGTGTTGTATCTGGTAGTGGTTTGGTCGGACCAACAAATACATTGACTCTAGAAACTGGAGTCTTTGAGAATGAAACTCGTATTTCTGGAATGCCTATTTTCCATGTAGATGTAACAATTCCACCTACACAAACCTCAGGACATCTGTACATTGAACTGTCTATTGCTGGTGGAATACATCTAGGACATGGAGTTATGGATCTTAGGTATCACGAAGGAGGAAGAGAATGCGGCCAGCCTTGTGCAGTAACAGGGACAGTGAATGCCAAAATGCAAATGTTTGCTATGGATGTGGTCGTACCTGCTGGAAGTACACTGCAACTAGTAGTGAGACAAACTGATGATGACTATGTTCCTTCGCCGGTAAGTAGCGGATATGTTACGATTGGAACTAACCAAAATAGTGTTTTAACTCTTCCAATTATTGAAAGAGAGCCTGAAGATTTGTTTACACCACCTATCTGGTACACTGAAGATTAAGATTATTTCTTCTTCTTGGCTGCTCGCTTGGGGCTCTTCGCGGTAGCTGGTTTGGGGCTCTTTGTAGAAGCTGGTCTGTGACTCTTTGTGATGGCCGGTTCGGGAACCCCATGAATGTGGACATCCCTCTGTGGGAAGGCAATCGTCACACCTGCATCTTTTAGTTTGTCAAATACCTGATGGTGAAGGTCCGAATTGATCTGCCTTATCTTGATAACATTATTGATCCAGGCGACCAGAACGAAAGTCAATGCTGAATCACCAAAGTCCTGGAAACGAACCAGAGGCATGCGAGTCGGATCATCCTGTTCGATGTCTGAATTTTGTTCGGCGACTTTCAGAAGTAGCTTCTCGATCTGGTCTGGATCTGAGTCATAGGAAACCCCAACCTTGATTCGGATACGGTAGTAGCGATCCGGTCTGGTGAGATTCAGGATATTCTGGTTTGCCAATGAATTGTTGGGTGTAATGATCATGACATGATTCACTATATCGTAGATCTTGGTTGAACGAAGACCAATATCCCTGATTAAACAATAAGTTTCATTGAAATAGATCATATCTCCTGTCTTGAAACCCTGATCCAGCAGGAGCAGGATTCCCGAAAAGAAGTTACTGAGGGTATCCTGGGCGGCCAGGGCAATAACCAGTCCCACAACGCCCACTCCAGCAAGAAGGACGCCAAAGTCGACATGGTAGGTGGAGAGGAAATTCGTGATACCGAAGACAATGATCAGGAGTGACCCTATTATCTCGAGCAAGGGTCCATATTGTGTATCTGTTTTTCCAACGGTCAACCAATCGGAAATGACCGGGACAAAATAATTCGAATAGGCTCTCAGAAGGAATACCGTCATGAATAGTATGAATATGGAATCAACGATGTCAATCAATATGATAGTATAAGCCTCGAGATTTGCGTTAGTATCTGCGATTTCGCTGAAGAACAGTGAAAACCCTCTGGTCATAATCAACCAGAAGACAACGACCGTAGGGTCCCATTCCCATTCGCTCAGACCCCGAAAATAGAGTGCCAGAGGGATAATGAAAAAAATGGTCAGGAAAGTAACGAATGCCATCAATATCAGCGTCCATATTGATAGTTCTGTGAATATGATGAAGTCCACACCATCTACCGTAATCGAATAGTAAGGGCTAGGGACAAAATCCGCGATGTAGGGACGCAGAAATATAATCAATCCTATTGAAAGAATAAAACCTGACAGTCGCTCAATCGGGAAATCTGGCTTAAAACCCAACCTTGTTTTAAATGACGATTCTAAAGGGGACACGATTGTCCATTTGAAAATACTTTATAAGTTGCTAAGGTGACAAACTCCTATATAGTATCTTAGAATAACAATGCATGGCCGAGCTGATGAGTGATATTGATGTCGAAAAATCATTGAAGGGGCTCGATGGATGGAGTCATGATGATGTCTACAAACGTCTCCATAAGGAATTCAATTTCAATAGTTTTGAATCGGCCGTAACTTTTGTACAGCACGTTGCCAGCATAGCCAGTGAAATGGGGCATCATCCTGATATTCTGATTCACAACGGAGGGGGGGTCAGGATAACTTCAACCACGCATGACCTGGGCGGAATAACCGAGAAAGATATTGCTCTTGTAGAGAGTTTAGAGATCCTGGTAAATACCTGAAAGTGTCTAAGTTATAGTCAGTTCCTTGACTATGTATTCTTCAGATGTCTTATCAATATATTCTATCAAATCCGAGACGTGAGGTGAATCGAGTAAAATTTCATCAGTCTCATGGTCTATAATACGAAAAGGCATTCACTACACAGTGCACTAATTTATTTATAATTATCGAATTTGGAGCAACGCTTTATGCTACCTTTCCAATAGGTATCTGTGAAGCAATATTTGGATTTGGTGAAAGAGGTTCTAGAGCGAGGAACTAGGAAGGAAAACCGCACTGGTGTCGATACAATTTCAGCATTTAACATCAATTACTCTATAGATATGAGAGATGGTTTTCCGCTGCTGACCACCAAGGAAATCTCATGGAAGAATATAGTTGTAGAAAATTTGTGGTTTTTGTCCGGAGACCTGCACATAGGCCTATTAAAAAAACACGGTTGTAAATTTTGGGATCACTGGGCTGATGATGAGGGATTTGTGCCAAGTGCCTATGGCAATTTTTGGAGGAAATTTCCGGTGCACGGAGAACCGGGGTACAACGATCAGGTGAGGTATGTTCTGGACACTATCAAGAAGAATCCAAATAGCCGGAGGATGGTAATCTCAGCCTGGGCTCCCGGAAATGCACAGGCCAGTGGACTGCCTCCTTGTCACCTATTATTCATATTCAATGTCCAGTACGATGATAAGGGTGAACCACGATTGTGCGTCCATTTGACACAGCGTAGCTGTGACGTGGCTCTTGGTGTTCCATACAATATTGCCGGGTATTCATTTCTACTTCATCTGTTTTCTCATCTTACCGGAATGAAACCGGGAATCTTCGGACACTCTCTGGTCGATGCTCATATCTATACCAAGAAGGCCGATGGCTCTATGGAGGAATACGACCACATCCCTGGACTGAAGGAACAACTCAATCGAAACGTAAAGAAATTACCGAGTTTGGTAATAGATTCAAGCATCAAGACCTTAGATGATGTTATGGTTCTGCTCGATGCGGACACTAATACTATCCTCTCCAAATTCAAATTGGAAGATTACAGGCCTGAACCATTCATCCCATTCAAGGTCGCCGTATGAAAGGGATTCTGGTCGCAGTCTCTCCTGAAGGCATTATCGGAAAAGATAATTCAATACCTTGGCATTATCCAGAAGATCTTAAACGCTTCAAAAAATTAACTTTAGGAAAGACCGTCATAATGGGACGTAATACTTGGGAATCTATACCTGAAAAACAAAGGCCTCTACCTGACAGAAGAAATATCGTGATTACTAGAACTAATGTGAAAGATGTTGAATGTTTCAATAGTATTGAAAAAGCTGTGGAGACATGTAAAGGCGATATCTGGTACATAGGCGGTGCTGGGATTTACAAAGAAGCATTAGAGAGTACAAATCCTAAAGTCAAAGCAGATATAATTGATATGACGCTAGTGCCTGATAACATCTCAGGAGAAGGTTGTGTTGAATTCCCCAGGATAGGGGATGAATGGGATGCCGGGCCGGTGGAAGAATTGGAAACGGACGGAAATCTGAAGCACCAGACTTACACCCGCAGGGTGTAAACAGACCTTTATATCGCAATAGACTGGCCATTACACTCCGGTGCTCCCATGTCGCGCAAACTAACTGCTCTCCTGCTAGCCATATTGATGTTGCCTTTTTCCGCCATGAACGTAGTGGCTGTGGGGGAACCAGACCTTTGGATCAATGAGATCAGTTTCAGTGATAATTCCCCAACGGGCGGCGATACTGTAACGATAACAGCCGAGGTTGCCAATGACGGAGGGGACAGTGGAATACAAGCCGTGACGACTAATGTGACCTTCTATTGGGACAACAACTACATTGGGACCGACATGATTACGATCCCTGGAGACAGTACTGCTGATGCAGAGATGGACTGGGAGGCTGTCGGTGGTACTCATACCATAAAAGTAATTGTTGATGAAGAGAACGCGATCGAGGAATCTGACGAGGATAATAACGAAGAAGAAAAAGACATTGATGTCAATTACCCACCAATCCTGTTCGTTGATGATGACGACAGTGAGAATAATGGAGGGTCTAGTCTTCAGACAGACCCATACTATACCAATGCCCTGGAAAATATCAGCATAGGATATGATACCATCAGGGTTGGAAGCAGTGAAGATGGACCTGACATCGATACTCTAAGCGAATATACGATGATTATCTGGGCTTGTGGTTCCGACTATGCAAGCGGTGACACTGACGTTACCTTTACTGATAATGACAAAACAAATGTTGCTGATTATCTCAATGATGGTGGAAGTATGTGGGTCATAGGTCACGATATCTTGTACGACTTTGATTACGTGGATGGAGCGCGCTATGAAGGTGATTTTGAATACGATTATTTTGGAATCTCCTATGTCGATCATGATCGACAAACACCGCCTGTGGCTTACGGTGTTGAAGGTGACCCCATCTCTGATGGAATTGCCTATGATGCTGATGCAATAAGCTCTGATTTTGCAGACGATATTGACCCACGTGACGGATTTGAGAAAGTCCTGAGTTCAAACGGTGATTACAATATATCCACCATAAGAACTGAGGAGGATTACAAATTGATCTTCATGACCTTTGATTTTAGCTCAATAACTGATACGGCAGATAGGGACGAATTCATGGAGAATCTAGTCGAGTACCTTGCTGTGCAGCTTGAGAATGATGTAAGTCTAAGTCGATTCAACACTCCCAAGAACAAGGAAACCGTTGAACCTGGAGTTGAGAACCTCGTCAATGTTACAGTGCGTAATCGTGGGACTGCGAATCAAACCAGCGTTGAGGTCTCAATCGATATTCGATGTCTAAATAACACTTACCGATTCTCGGAGGAGGAGACTGTATCGATTAACGCTGGAGAGGGTGTCTTTGTGGAATTCGAATGGGACACACCAGATGATAAGGATTATGAATATGAGATAAGTGCTGAGGCATCTATCTCGGATGATGAGAAAGAGGATAACAATTTCAGGAAAGTTGAGATCAACACCTATGTAACTTATGATATTGCAGTCTCGGAAGCCCGCGTCGACCCGATGATAGCGGAAAAGGACACGGAAAGGGAAATGTCGGTGATTGTAACAAACATCGGTGACATGTCCATGACTCCTAATATCAGTGGAAAAGTCTATGATGGTGCAGGAGGGGTCGTCTACAACGGAGGAACTCAGGAGGTTGAACTCAGTCCGGGTGAAACCGATACTTTAGATTGGGAATGGGAAACTGAGGAATATGGAACATTCTGGTTTGAGGCCAAGGTACTGGATGATGATGATGAAGTACCCGAGAATGACGTTAGTTCTGCAATGATGAGAAGTGTCGATATCGAATTCTCAGATGATATGGAAAGTGGCAGAAATGGTTGGACCGACTACAAATCATTGAGTAATCCATGGCATCTGATAGACACGGACACTGATGAGAACCGTGAAGCAGCTAGTCCAACTCATGCAATGTGGGTTGGAGATGAATCAAAGGGAGATGGTGAATATGATAACAACTGGGACTTCTCCTTGTACACTGCCCAGAATATCTCTCTCAGTACAAACCCTACGATGTCTGTTAATCTCTGGTATAGTGTCGAAAACAGCTGGGATGGAGGGAATGTCCAGATTTCAACTGACGGGGGCGAAAGTTGGACTGTGATTGAACCAGAGGGCGGATATCCTGATGATGCTATCGTTGGTCTGGATAATGAACCTGGATACACTGCAACATCTGGAGATGGTGATGAAACTGACTGGGAAATTGCCACCTTCGGCCTATCTGACTATTCCAATCAGGATGTTAAATTCAGATTCCGTTTCGGAACTGATTCTTCAGTGAATACATATGAGGGATGGTACATTGATGATTTTGAGGTCAATAATGGAGCTTCCACGACCTACGAGGATGATTTTGAGGATGGAGATGGGGGCTGGGAAGCTGATACGGTACTCAGTGAATGGAACTACTATAGTAAAGATGAAGAGTACGGAAAAACCTATTCAGGAGACTATGCCTGGTATCTCGGTAATACCGGAACTGGCACTTACAGTGCCTCATTGAATGATTCTTTAGAAACACCCAGTATAGATTTGGGGGATGGTTCCGAGAAATATGTGGCGGCTATGGTCTGGTTCGGGATTGATGGTCCCAATGATGCAGCCATTCTGGAAATAAACATATCTGGTGAGTGGACGCCTGTGATGACATTCCCTGATGATGATGGGGACTACTCCCAAGATTACGATGACGCGGATGAGAATGGATGGTTGTACATCGAAGCCGATGTTAGTGAATACGAGGGAGATGAGGCATCCTTTAGATTCCGATTTGAATCGGACACTTTCACCCAGTATGACGGCCTGTATGTGGATGATCTGACACTTTACAGCCTGCCAGCAATACCCGATGATGTAGGAACAAAGAGTCTGGATGCACCTGACACAGCCAAACCAGGAAGAGAGGTCACCTTCTATTCAGACATTTACAACTTTGGTACAGAGGACCAGAATGATGAATTTGATGTCAGAGCTAATGTGACCCGGGATGACGGCACTGTGGTCTATAGTGAAACGCAGATAATAGAAAGTCTTGATTCCAAGGATAATGTGACTCTGGATTGGACTTGGGAAGGAGGTGCTGAAGGTACCTACACCATAAGAGTCGAAACCCTGTTGGAGGGAGATGGAAGGGCTGGAAACAATCCTAAAGAGAAAACAATAGACATTGCTGAAAGTGGATACCAAATCGCATTGGCGGTCCAGGAACAGGCCAAGGATGTTCTTTCAGGGGAATCTGTTTTCTTCAACTTTACAGCCACTAACACAGGTGAAAAGAGTGGATACTATGATGTGACTGTTGATTATGGTGAAGTAGATGAATGGAGAATCATATCCCATCTTACCACGATGTATCTAACCTCTGGTTCTAGCCAGAATTTCACAGTGGTCGTCATAGCTCCGACTCTGGCACCCATAGGTGATGAACATGGATTCACAGTTACAGTGACCAGTCAGGATGATCCTGAGACTGAGGATAGTCAGGACGTCACTGCCACTCCTTTCTATTATGAACAAAGTGGAGGAGACAAGGTGTTGCTGATTGACGCAAATTTCGGAAAGAATAATGGATACAATAATTACTATGATATTGACAAGATTGATAGTCGGATGAAACAAACCCTACAGCAATATTTCAATGATGGAGAAAGCATGGGTTATGATGTTTATACCATTCCTTACGACAAGGATGTTGGTTATGGTGAGCTACATCCCTATCCAACCATCAATCTAATGGCAGAGTATGATGCCGTAATCTGGATTCAGGGTGATCATAATCAAAGGAACCTGACCAACTGGAAGAACTGTGTCAGTGACTATCTGGATGCTGGTGGCAACATGTGGATCATGGGCCAGAATTTCATGACTGCACTCAATAGCTCTACAGGAGTAAGGGAGGCTGGAAGCTTCGAATATGACTATCTGAAGGTAGAATACATAAGTCACAGCTCAGGGACTCCTGACCCTCTGCTTGGAGTTGGCGACGACGAAATATTCGGAGACGCGGAATATGGAACTGGAGACCGTAGCATCCTACCCTCTGATTATGCTGACTGGATCAGACCCCGAGATGAAGCTGTGGGAGCTTTCTACACGGGCAAGAGTAATTGGTGGCACATAGTAGATACAGACGAGGACGAAAATCGTGAGGCCTACAGTCCCACCCACTCGATGTGGATCGGTGATGAATCCAAAAGCAATGGAGAGTATCGAAGCGGATGGGACTATTCAATCTACACTGCCGAATCATACCATATAGATGAGGTCCTGGGTGGCGGTAATCTGAGCTTCCAGCACTACTATGACACTGAAAGTTCAACCTATGCCTATGATGGTGGAAATGTCCAAATCTCCACCGATGATGGTGAGAACTGGGAGATAATCTATCCCAATGGCGGATATCCTACCGATTCGGTCGTAGGACTTGACTCTGAACCGGGATACTACGGGAACTCTGGTGGATGGGTACAGGCAAGCTTTGATTTATCCAATTTCTCAGGAGAGGATGTAAGATTCAGATTCCGCTTTGGTTCGGATAGCGTTGTTGACACCTATGAAGGATGGTACTTTGATGATGTACAGCTCAGAGATAACACAGGCTCAATATTCTCGGATGACATGGAATCGGGGATTGGGAACTGGGATAGTGCACCACAAACATTCAACCTGTCGCTGTACTATGAGGGCGACTATAGGGTAATTGTATCTCCTTTCACCTTTGCATTTCTTAACAATTCCGACGATCGCGAGGATCTGATCGGTCGTGGACTTGATTGGTTACGTGCAGCCTCAGCTGCTGATGATGTCGGTGTCAAGCTCATTGAGATTGAAAGTACAACGGAAGAGAATTCGACAATTACCTTTTCAAGCATAATCAAGAATTTTGGATCAGAGAACCAGGCGGCATTCAACGTTGAGGCCAGTGTCATTGATGCAAATGGTGATGAATTGTGGTCCGAGACCAGAACAGCCGGTCCATTGGCCTCCGGTGAGGAGGAAACTCTGGACTGGGAATGGGAAAGTGGAAATCCTGGTCAGTTCACAGTCATAGTTGAAACATTGAAGGATGATGAAAACAGTCGTAACGACCAGAAAGAGGTTGACTTTGAGGTCAAGATGGTGCACGTACCTGATATCTCTACCTTCAACCAGAACAAGCAGGGCAGTGCCGGCGAAAAGGTCACATTTGACATAGTCATCAGGAATGGAGCGACGGGAACTGATGAACTTGAGATTGAGATGACAGGTAGCGCATCAACCTGGGGAATGATGGCAAATCAGATGGAGCTCTACAGTGATGAAAGCCGCGATGTGGAATTACAGTTGACCATACCTGAGGATACTGAAGACGGGGACTATGATCTGGAGATTCATGTCACTGCAGGAGATGTTACCGAAATTCTCGAATTGATTGTAACTGTTACGGATAATCCCGTAAATTACAATGTTGAGATTGAACTGGACCCGACCACTGTAGACTCAATTGCGGGAGAAGATTTTGAATTCACCGTGACTATTCACAATACCGGTGATGATGATGATATATTCGATCTAGAATCAAGAGGTGACGAGAGCTCGTGGGTAACCTTCCATGATAATGGGATCTCCGTTGGGGCTGGAGGTCAGGTCACAACGTCTGGCACTATCAGCATACCAATTGATGCTGATGATGGAAACGCATATGTCGAGATCTGGGCTACTTCCAGAGGCGATCAGGATGCGCAAGATGACAAGGTAATCAAAGTTGTAGTCGAAGAACTGAAAACAGGGGCCACGCTCCGAAGAGATAGTGTCGGTCTGAAGACCATTGCACCTAGTGCATCTGATACTTTTGAATATACCCTAGTAAGCGATGGTAATAGTGAGCAGACGCTAGACATCATAATTGGTGGATCAGTGGCTGAATGGGCCACTTCATCCATTTCAGAGGCTGTATTGGAAGCTGGAGGAGGTACCACATTCATTGTTACCGTAGCTATACCAGAAGGAACCACTGAAGCTACTTACAGACTAGAAGTTCTAGTAATGAGTGGGAATCAAGAATTAGCTTTATCAGTTTCAAATGTAGTAGTACAGGCTCCAATCGATGAAACTGTGGACATTGTAATGTGTCTTACAGACATGAGTGGATTCTGTCTGACCTCCGGTGAATTTGAGGTTACTATAGAGGCATCCCAGATTCAGACCGCATCTGTTGGTTTCCTGATTGAGAATAGAGGCGAGGTGGACGCAGAAATAGCATTCGAATTGATGATGCCTGATGGCTCTACCGGAAGTGACTTGTACTTTGACGAGAACAGCAAGGAATGGAGGGTTGCCGTATCTCCAGCAGATACAACCACCTATCCTCTAGATATCGACGCTGGTGAAACTATGGATTGGGGTGCTTTGGCAGTAATCGCCAGAGAGGTCCTGCCTGGAAGCTACACCTTCACCCTGAAATTGATGTTAGCCACTGAGACTGATTCCGGAACTTATGTGTTCGAAACGCTTAACCAAGTGACCATAACTGTCATTGTTGAAGGTGATGAACCTCAGGGAGAAACTGAGAGTGAAGACGATTCGTTATTGCCCGGACCTTCTTTCCTATCCGTTATTCTGATACTGGCTACGATTGTCTACCGAAGAAGAATATAATTATTCTTCGAAGTAGCCAGCCCAGATCATGGCTGGAATCAAGGCGAAATAGGCCATATATAATCCAAAAGCAGCGTACCATAGCGTTTCCCACATGGAGTTCTCGAAGTAGCGAAGAACAATTGTCAGAATCAAAACCAATATTCCAAACAATATCGGGTTCCTGAAACGAGCGCGTGCCTTAGCATAGGATATTGTTGTGACTGTAAGAAGAGATACCAGTCCGATGATAAAAGGAATAAGCACCGAATCATAATCATTGACTATAGAATACTTGATCGATATGACCATTATGAACATGGTCAGGCCAGGTGCCGGCAAACCGGAGAAGTAGGTATTCTCCCCTTGTGTGCCTCTAGTAAATCTGGCAAGCCTCAGAATACTCAGTAAGGCAATCATTATGGCGGCCGTGATCGCGACCAGATTTTCTATATTATAACGAAAGGCGAATTCCAGATCATCGTTAATGAAATCCAGAGCGGGGCCTCTCTCAAGATCATAATACAGTGAATAAACCAGGATCGAGGGAGCCATACCAAAGCAGATAGAATCTGAGATTGAGTCAAGATATTTACCATAGTCGTGTTTAGTTCCAAACCGGCGAGCCAGAGCTCCATCCATACCATCAATAATAGCACAAATTGGAAGAAGTATCATAGCTACTATGAAGCTGGCCTCAGACCCATCGATTATGTATGTGATAGCCAAGAAACCCAAGAATGCGCTTGTGAGGGTAGCCATATCTGCATAGGAAAGGAGGGTCAAGGGTCTGAAAAATTTCTTGAGGGACAATTCAATCTCCTTCGGCAGTAGCCTGTATCTTCGACAATAAACGTTTGGGTCCCTCTATTATTTTTTCGGCAACAGATAGTGATGAAAGAGGTGTGAAGATAGCCAGTGTCTGACCTGCTAGAACACGATTGCCTTCACTCACCATAATATCTATTCCCGCAGCCTCAAATCTCAGATCAACGCGGGAACCAAAGTGAATCAACCCTATTCTTTCTCCCTTAGATACTCGGGATTTGGGTTCTACATAACTCACTATACGGCGCACCAGAAAACCTGCAATCTGGGTAACTTTGAAGATACCTAGATCGGTTTCTAATTTAGTAACCAATCTCTCATTCTGATCTGAATCTTTTGAGAAGGCTGGTAGATTGCCACCATCCCTGTGTTTCTGGGACAGGACCACACCATCGATTGGTGAGCGATTGACATGTACATTCTGAGGCCCCATGAAAATTGAAATGTATATCATTCCGCTATGTTTATCGACCTTCTGGACAAGGCCATCTGCAGGACTGACTATTCCGTCTTGGATTTCACGATACGGGTCTCGGTAGAAGAAAAGCAGTAAAATTGACAATCCCATCAGAATCAAGGAAGCCATGTACAACTCCTCCAGTGGCATTCCAGAATCAAAACCCTGCTCACGGATAGAACTAGCTGAGGCACCAAACGGGAACAGAATAAGTCCCAGAACGGTAATGTAAATCACCATCATAGGCATGCCTTTAGCAAATGGTAGATTCTTTGCATCTTCAGGTGCTTCACGTAAAGGAAGATCTATAACGCCTAAAATTGAATCTTGCATCTCCGGCAAGAAATGGAATACAGCTATAGCCAGAAAAATAAGGGCAATCAGACTTCCTATTTTTCCTACGACCGCATGGGCCCAGAAGAAAGTGTCATCCCCCCAGACATGCTCGTACGTCAACCAGATAACGCCTGCATTTCTGATTAAATTGAGGATGTAGATTGGAGGTACCGTGGCCAAAAACGCGTAGAAACGGCGGTCATAGGGTGCCTTGGTACAAATGACTCCACCGACAAAGATTATCATACTCTGGAGTGCAGTGCAGGCCAATACGATATTGATTGTAGGTGAGTCTAGATGCTGCCAACTCTCACCTTCTACTGATACTCTGACCTCCTGATGTTCTGATGCAGGTCGATACCAACGTGAGCCCTCACCATAATCAAGTGCTCCTAATGTCGTTTCTAGGTCAAGTACATTGAGAATCCAGATTGACTGTTCAGCTACAAGATGAATCAACCAGCCTGAGAGTAATGGAACACGTTCAACAAAGAAATAGATTCCTCCTGCAATCACCGTCATCGCTGCTAACCATCGCAGAGGCTCATACTTTGCATTCCAGAGAATGCTCTGGTATTCATGGTAGGCCAAGTAGCCAAAGAAAGGTACCGCGGCTGCACAAAACAAGGCATTGATCGGATCCTTGATAACAATATAGTGTTCGACCTGAAGCCACCAGAAGAATCCAAGACAAAGCCAACCAACGATATTGAGATTGTGACCGATATTCGATGAAAAGCGTTTGCCTAGGTAAATATGATCCCGGCCGGACAGGAAGTATCCAGTTGTAAGAAGAAACAACGAACTGATGACAAATACCTCTGCCAGCAGCGATAAGTCAGTTGCCATTATAGTTGGAACAAAACAGTTCTAAAAAAAACCCTCAGTTAATCTGAAAGCCATGTCTGAGCCTCATTGTACGACTCCAGACCACCGACGTCATACCAGGTTCCACGGAAGACAACCGAACGGACGTCATTCCTTCTTACGTTCCATGCCAAGAAATTGCCCATGGCATCCCTGTCTCCTCCTGACCCCATATAATCCCGGAAATGTGAAATACCGGACTTTGACAATAACCAGTACGCAGTCGCAGCCAGTGTTGATGAAGGTGCAAGCGGTTTTTCCACAAAATCAGAGATACGATCGCCATCCTGCTGAGCTATTCCATACAGTTTAGCTAGTTCAATATCTTCTACATCATACAGCCCAATGACGTCCCGACCCGTATTCTGGGCCATGGTCACCATGCGATTTAGATCGAAATCAGATAGGTTATCTCCTCCAGCAATAAAAACTGGACCTTCGATTTCCAATTCCTTGAATAACAAATGAAGGGCCCCTAGTGCACCTAATTTCTCCTCTTCACTTAGACTGGGCTCAATGTATAATTGCAGGTTCATAGTTCCCTTATAATCGTCTATAAAATTCTGGAATTGAGAAGCAAAAAGACTGTTCACGGATATGATTATTCTATCCGGAGCAACGTTCTCTAGAGATCCTATAACATGCTGAAGCATGGGTTTACCTCCAACATCCAGTAGCTGTTTAGGTATATTCTTGGTCAGAGGTAGCATCCGTTTGGCGAAACCGCCAGCCAGTATGATTGAATCCATTAAAGGTTTATTTTACCGCCTGACAACAGCTCTTGAAGAGCATCATCGGCTACTGATTCCAACTTGTCAGGATCGTACAATTCCTTCTTGATGTTCTTGTGATGATCCTTGACAACACGCCACCTTGCTTGGCGCTCTTCCTGTTCCGTCTTTCGGTGAGTACGCAGAGTCTCGAGCATTTCCATGGCTTTGGCGTGCTGTCCGTCAGCCCTTTTCCTGATAACAATGAATTCCTCATGTTTCTTATTGGCTTCAATCGACAAATGGGTTGCCTCTTTCATCAATTCCTTGTTCTTCTTGTACAATTCCTTATTCAATCGTGCCAGATTGACCACAGCGTCATGTTCCTCATTTGACTTGCTGATCTCAGAACCAATCTCTACGTCTAATTCTTTTACCTCAGAATACAGATGTTCATGAGTTGTAAGAGTTTTCTGCTGGTCTGTCAGACTCCTGCGAAGTATCGATAATTTCTCCAGAACCTCACGCTCCTTGGCTATGGTCATCTCAGTCGTCTCCAACCGGTTCTCAGCGGCTATTATCTCACTGATTATGGCCTGAACTGAATCCTTAATCAATTTAGCGCCTTTCCTCCCTTTCCTCTTTTGTTGTTTCAACTCGTTGAATTCTTGTACCTTGGCCATAGCAGCATCACGAGATTTCATGTGCTTTTCCTTGGTTTTCTTGTTAACTTCCATCTTCTTACGATAATTCAATACTTCCTTCATAACCTTGCTACGTTGATTATGCAATGAATCCCTTTCATCCCTTATCGTTCGGGACTCCTCATTGAAGGCATTCCTTTTCTCGATACAGTTCTGGAAACGTTCCTCGGCCAACCTAATCTCTGACTTGGGCTTTTTCTGACCTCTATTCTTTTTCTGGCTCATCTACTTTATTCTCGGGTGTCTCAATCATATTGAGACGATATCCATGTTTAAGGTTCAAATATAAAGCTGACGATTGACCCTAATACGCAAAAGGATTGAGAATGGAGTATATGGATTTATCAACTGGGCCTACCTCAAGCTGCATTGGTTCGCCAGTGAAATTCTCAACAACTTCCATATATCTTGCCGCTGCCTCGATCCTGAGCTCATCTGTAAGCTTGGGTGGCTTGCCATCCCCTGTGAATCCCTGATCGGCCAACCAGGTCCTAACATATTCCTTGTCCAATTTTCGGGGCTCTTCTTCTTTCTCGAATCGGGCTTCGTAATTATCTGCCATCCAGTATCTACTGGAATCTGGAGTATTGACCTCATCCATGAGCATTATCTTTCCATTGGAAATCCCGAATTCATATTTGGTATCGACAAAAATAAGGCCATGATCTGCCGCACGAGAAACACCTCTCTCGTATAATCGCATAGATATGCGTGCCAGCTCCTTGTACAATCCCGGTTCCAGAATCTTTCTTTTGTACAATTCAGAAGGGGGAACCGATTCATCATGATCTCCCTGTGCAGCCTTCGTGGATGGTGTAAGGATAGGTTCGGGAAACTTCTCATTCTTTCGCATTCCATCTGGCATTTCATTACCACAGAATTCTCGGTCGCCTCGTTTGTATGCCGTCCAGGCCGAGGTCGATGTAACGCCCGTCAAGTATCCTCTGACCACCATTTCAACTTGGATTGGTTGGCAGCGTCTAACCTTCCATACATTTGGATGAGGACGCCTAATCACATGATTAGCAACGATGTCTGCAGTTTCGCCAAACCACCAATCTGCTAATTCAACTAGTGACTGACCCTTGAAAGGAACGGTTCCCAATACTCTGTCAAAGGCCGATATACGATCAGTAGTTACCATAGTGATGGTGTCATCGTTGATGTAATTATCACGTACTTTACCGCGATACAATTCTCCCTGATCATCAAAGTTAGTCTTGTCTAGCGTATATTCAAGTTGCTGTTTCAATAAGTCGCGGTCCATTGGCAATGGGCTCATTGCGCAAGGGACTAAAAGAACCACTCCCGTATACTTTTAGATTTATGCTTAGTAAAACACTCAAAGAAAGTGCTGGGAGAGCGCTAGAACCACTAGGTAAAGGTATAGGAAAATTGGGTATTAGGCCAAATCACATCACGATTGCAGGCCTTGCCCTTACCTTCTATGGAGCATGGTTTCTATACAACAAAGACATCTACTATGCTTTCTTGGTTGGCCTCATTGCCACCCTGTTCGATGGTGCTGATGGACTGGTCGCCCGCTCAACAGGAACCTCTTCCATAAAGGGAGGATATCTTGATGCCGTAATTGACCGATATGCTGACTGTATAGCATTTGGGACCTTGATTCTGGGAGGATGGATGAATCCGATCCAAGGACTGGATTTCATTTCCGGAGAGATGTGGGCCATAGCTGCCTTGGCTGGAGCCTTTCAGACATCATACAGCAGGGCTGCTGCTGAAAGATTGGGAGTCTCACAGGAGAGTATAGGTATTATTGAAAGACCTGAAAGATGGTTCCTATTGGGAATGGGATTGCTGATTGGTGAAATGTTGGGAGATGTCGAGACCATAATTACATGGGTTGTCGCATTCTTGGCTATATTTGGAAATATAACTGTTCTACAAAGAATGTATCATTTCTGGACCGAGGCGAAAGATGAATGATTCCAAAGATTTACTGAAAGAAGGAATCGTCTCCTTCTTTTTTTTGGGAAGGGCACCTGTAGCGCCTGGAACCTTTGGTTCATTAGGTGCATTTGGTCTGGCTTACTCAATTTCAATCTATCTTAATGATATTGCTGGGTTTCTGTTACTGGGACTTGCCGGAGGCTTCTACTATGTGGGGTTACAAGTCGCACCTTGGTGTGAAGAGAAATTCGGAAAGGATCCGAGTATCTTTGTGCTGGACGAAGTGATTGGAGCTTTCATTACTCTAGGTTTTCTCATGATCCTGTCCATAAGCCTTGATTCAAACCTGTGGATTCTGACTTTTATCGCATCCCGTGGATTTGATGTGATAAAAATATGGCCTGCCAAGGATCTGGAAGGAATAGCTGGTGGTCATGGTATTATGCTGGATGATATTGCATCTGGTTTCCATACGTTGATCTTGGTCTTGTTACTTGAAGAATTCAATATTTTGCTCTAAGCATAAATACAGCAGCCATTTTGGTTTGACGTGGACAAGAAGCTGAATCTGGATGAAAAAGAAATCAATCTGAGTGATTATGTAGATGGGGGAGATGGAATCTACAGTGTTCGGCAAATCGACAAGATAAGGTCCTGGAACAACATAGAGTACGGTGCTGGATTGTCCGAGAAAAACACTCCAGCGACAAAGTTATCCCTGAACAGGGCCTACATACCTCCTGGAGGGGTGGCCAAGGCCCATATCCATGTAGACTTTGATGTTATGATCTATCTACTGAAAGGCTCTGTACGGCATGAATATGGAGATGGTTGCAAGAAGTCAGTCGTACATCAAGCAGGAGATATGTTTTACATTGAACCTGGATTGCCCCATGAAGTTTTCAATGTCAGTGACAAGGAGGAAGTGCATGCCCTTGTTGCCAGATCTGATGCTTCGGAATGGCAGAATATAATTCCTTATGATAGAGTCAACGAAAGACCGATTTATGATAAAGAATGACCGTTCAATTTTTATCCTGCCCTTAATCTGTAAAGATTGAGTTTTATGGCTACGGAAATAGAAATCAGAGTCGGTCTAAAATCTGGAATGGCAGACCCTGAAGGTGCTAATGTCCAAAAGGCCTTGGGACTTCTAGGATTCGAGAATATCGATGCCGTGAAATCCGCCAAATGCTATCGTGTGGTAATCGATGGTAATTCAGAAGATGCCTTGGCACAGGCTGAAAAGATGTGTCAACGATTATTGGCAAACCCCGTAGTGCATGAATACTCTATAACGGTGGCAGACTGATGCTAGAACCTGTAACTGGAACGGAAAAAGTATACCATGTCGATTTGGAAGGTGATTTGACCAAGGTTGTAGAAAATCTAGGCCTGGGGTTATTGCCTGACGAGATTGAAAAGGTGAGAAAACACTTTTTGGAGGAAAATCGGAAACCCACGGACGTTGAACTTCAGGCCATAGATCAGGCATGGTCAGAACATTGTTGTTACAAATCTTCGAAGTCCATATTGGAGGAGACTGTTTTCGGACTCGAATCCAGCAAGAAGGTAATCGCTCGAGAAGATGCAGGAATCATGGAATTCGATAATGAGCATTACTATGCAGTAGGGCTCGAATCCCACAATCATCCTTCTGCACTGGATCCCTATGGTGGATCTGCGACTGGTATCGGGGGCATACTAAGGGACGTAGTCTGCATGGGAGCCCAACCTATTGCTCTAGTGGACGCTCTATTTTTCGGCGATCTGGACTTGCCTAGGGAAAAATTAGCTGATGGTGTTAAGCATCCTAGATATTTGATGGGAGGGGTTGTCGCTGGAATTCGTGACTATAGTAATCGTGTAGGTATACCTACCATTGCTGGACAAGTTTCTTTTCATCCTCAATACACTGGCAATCCTCTCGTGACCGTAGGTTGTGTAGGGATGGTACGTAAGGACCTGATGATCCACAGCCGTGCCGGTGCTGTGGGGGATGTCTATATTCTAGCTGGAGGCCAAACAGGCCGTGACGGAATCCATGGTGTGACGTTTGCATCTCGTGATCTGGATGCCGGGTCCATCGATGACATCGGAGCTGTACAACTAGGAGATCCCATCACCAAGGAACCATTGATGCATCTGTGTTTAGAATTAAACGAAATGCGACTCTTGACTGGAATGAAGGACCTGGGAGGAGGGGGACTGTCTTGTGTTGTTGGTGAATTGGCATTGGATGGCGGTTTTGGAGCGAGGGTGAACCTAGAGAAAGTTCCACTTAAGGTCGAGAATATGGCTCCTTGGGAGATCTGGGTGTCCGAATCACAGGAAAGGATG
>Ga0310125_10000082_pt1 | contig 36671 bp, 25 predicted proteins | sample CB11b_Tmax_Bot8__FD_203508 | JGI IMG/M metagenome (GOLD analysis project Ga0310125, IMG submission 203508) | Marine microbial communities from Western Arctic Ocean, Canada - CB11b_Tmax_Bot8 | ecosystem: Environmental > Aquatic > Marine > Oceanic | place: Canada: Western Arctic Ocean | collected... | reverse complement strand
CGGCGGTCTCGCACCACGCGGCCCGGGCCAGGCACGTCATCTTCTGTTTCATGGACGGAGGCGTCTCGCACGTCGACAGCTTCGATCCCAAGCCCGCTCTCGAGAAGCAGCACGGCCAGCCGGCGACAGGGCTGACCAACCCCACCGCCAACAAGAACCGAAAGTGGGTCCGCAGCCCGTGGAGCTTCCGGCCTCGGGGCGAATGTGGCATGCCGATCAGCGACCTGTTCCCGCACATTGCCACTGTGGCCGACGAGTTGGCCGTCATCCGCTCGATGAAGGCCGACCTGCCACTGCACTCGACCGGCGTCCTGCTGCTGCACACCGGCAGCAACAACGCCGGTCGGCCGAGCCTGGGAGCCTGGAGCCACTACGGGCTGGGCAGCGACAACCACGACCTGCCCGGCTTCGTCGTGCTCAGCCACGGCGTCGTCCCCTGCGGAGGACTCGAAAACTACTCCAACGGGTTCCTGCCGGCCCGCCACCAGGCCACGATGTTCGCCGTCGATGGACCGCCGGTACGGAATCTCGCCCCGGCCGACTCCGACACCCGAGTGCAACTGGCCAAGCTGGCTCTGCTCAAACGCCGAGACCTGGCCTTTTCGCAATCTCTGGGTGGCGACGATGCCATCGAGTCGGCGATTCGCAACTACGAGTTGGCCTACCGAATGCAGATGGCGGTCCCCGACGTGCTCGACCTGGCCGGCGAAACCCGGGCCACCCAATCGGCCTACGCCGTCGATTCGAAGCTCAAGTCGCAGAGCCTGTTCGGGATCCAGTGCCTCAGGGCACGACGGCTGGTCGAGTCGGGCGTGCGGTTTGTCGAGATCACCTGTGCTCCGGGAGCCGCCAACGGGACCTGGGACCAGCACGGCAACCTGAAGAAGGGACACGAAAAGAACTCGCGGGATACCGACCAGTCGATCACCGCCCTGATCAAGGACCTCAGATCGCGAGGACTGCTCGATGAGACGCTGGTGGTGTGGGCCGGAGAATTCGGCCGGACACCTCACGCGACCGGAACCGACGGTCGTGATCACCACCCCGAAGGCTTCACGATCTGGTTGGCCGGTGCCGGAGTGAAGGGAGGGACGGTTTACGGCGCGACCGACGAGTTTGGCATGCACGCCGTCGAAAACGTAACCACGCTGCACGACATGCACGCTACGATGCTGCACTTGATCGGATTGGACCACGAGAAGCTGGTATTCCGCTTCGGGGGTCGTGACATGAGCTTGACCGACGTGCACGGACGGGTGGTGCACGAGATCCTGGCGTAGCCGGATTCGAGAGAATTCGGCTACCGGCTGATGTCGATGCAGGTGATCCGTTCGAGATCCCTGACGTAGAGCTTGCCTCGGGCCAGGGCCGGTGGCGTCCAGGCCCGCTTGCTGGCCAGAGCCTGGAAGCGGCCCTTTTCGGTGTAGGCCTTCGACGTGGCCTCGACCAACGCCATCGCACCCTTCTCGCCCAGCACGATCAGGTGCCCCTGGGCCGCAATCACCGCGCCTTTGCCGACGGTGCGGTTGGTCCAGAGAATCTTGCCGGTGGCCAGTTCCTGGCAACGCATCACGTTGTTGTCGAACCCATACAGGAACCCCTCCAGCAGCACGCAGCTGTTGTAGTGGTTCTTCATCTGCTTGTTGGTGTAGATCTCCTTGCAACTCACCGTCCCCCCGGCTGCACTCAGGCGGTAGGCCGAGCAGCGGCCGGTGTTCCGCGACGCCGAGACATAAAGCGTGCGGGTCTTCGGCTCGAAGATCGGCGTGGCGATGTTCATGTCGTTGGTCGTCAACCACTCGTGCTTCCACTGCACGCTGCCGTCATCGGGCTTCAGCCCCACCAGCGACTTGCCGCACCAGACGACCAGGTGAGGCACCGGGCCATCGTCGCCGGGGACATCGATGCGGACCGGAGACGAATAACCGGCCACGTCGTTGTGAGTCTTCCAGATCACCTTCCCGTCGGTCTTGTCGAAGGCGACGATCGAAGCCCCGGTGGACCCGACGTTGACGACCAGCTTCTTGCCGTCGATCAGAGGTGTGGTCGAGACTCCCCAACGGATGTTCTTGGCACCGAACTGCTTCAAAGTGTTCAACTGCCAGGCGACCGCTCCCGTCTTGGCCGCCAGGCACAACAGGTCGCCATTGGCCCCCAGGGCGTAGACCCGCTCGCCCTCGACAATCGGTGTGCCTCGAGGCCCGTCGCCGTATGAGTTCTTGAAGGTCGTGCCCGAGTGGACTTTCCAGAGCGTCGAGCCGTCGGTGGCGTCCAGGCAGTAGACGAACTCGGCCGCCTCCTCGGAACCCATCGTGAACAGCCGATCACCCACAACGGTCATCGACGAGTAGCCGGTGCCGAGTTCTCGTTGCCAGATCCGCGTGGGCTTGGTGGTACTCCAATCGAGCGAAAGACCGGTCTGACGCGAGATGCCGTCGCGACGAGGTCCACGCCAGTCGGGCCAGTCCTCTTGCACCAGCTTGGTTTTTGAGTCGGCTGCGGTGTCGGCTGCGGTGTCGGCTGCGGTGTCGGCTGCGGTGTCGGCTGCGGTGTCGGCTGCGGTGGTGGATGGGGGATCGAGTGCTGAGAACGTGGCGATCACCAGGCAGAGCGAGATGCAGCAGAGCGGTGCAAGGATCTTCATTTCGTGGCACTCGAATGCGGGATCGGGATCGCGAAACGGAGTGGCTGAACTGTGACCGCATGCCGTCCGAAACGCAACGTAGCCGAAATCGGCTACAGCAATTCGGAGATCACTTCGCCGCGTTCCAGCAGTGGCCGCGTGCGGGTGGCACCGGTGATCGGCGTGAAGCGGGGATCGATGCCCAGGTGATGGTACATCGTGGCCACCACGTCATAAGGCCACAGCGGCCTCTCGTGAGGCACTTCGCCCTTGGCGTTGGAGCTGCCGATCACCTGCCCGTGCCGATAGCTGCCTCCGGCCAACATCACGCTTTGCACGTTGGCCCAGTGGTCGCGGCCGCCGTTCTTGTTGATGATCGGAGTGCGACCGAATTCGCCCCAGACCACCACCAGCACCTTCTTGGCCAACCCCCGCTCGTGCAGGTCGTTGATCAGCGTGGTCACGGCCAGGTCCATCGGCGGGCTGGCGGTATTGGTGTGAGCCTCGAGCGTCTTGTGGAAGTCCCAGCCCGAGCTCGAGAGTCCCACGCCGGGGTCGATCAGCGTCACAAACGTCACCCCGCGTTCGACCAGTCGTCGGGCCAACAGGGCCGACTGGCCCGCGCGGTGGTAGCCGTAGCGGCGGCGTGTCTTCTCGTCTTCCTGCTCGAGATCAAAGGCCGACCCGGTCTTCTCGCCGGCGACCAGGTTGAACGCGCTGTCGTGAAACGCCGACCACGACGCGGTGGCCACCGGGTCCGCCTCGCCACGGATCTGCTCGAATCGCGCCAGCAGTTCACGCCGCTGCACGAAGTTCTTTCGCGAGAGTCCTCCGGCGGGAGCCAGGCTGCGGACCACGAAGTCCTTGTCGTTTGCCGGCAGCTTCCCGTCGCCGGTCCGCTTGATCAGGATCTCCATCGGGTTGAACCGAGCCGGCAGGTAGGCACCTCGATGAGGGTACATCCGGTGCGGGCCCTGGTTGTCCAGCGGGTAGCCCATGAAGACGTAGGGCGGCATCCCCGGATGGTTGGGGCCGCGAACCATCGACACCAGGCAGCCGCTGCTGGCGTGGCTCGACTTCTTGAACGGGTTGATTCCGTTGGCCTTCGCGTCGTGACCGGTCTGGCACCAGTGCATGCCGTGCTGGTGGTCGCTGTTGTCGTGGTGCACGCTGCGGATCAGGGTCACCTTGTCCATCAACTTCGCGTGCAGCGGCAGCGGCTCGCAGATAAACGTGCCGGGAACGTTGGTCGAGATCGGGTGAAACGGGCTGCGGATGCCCAATGGCGCGTCGGGCTTGGGGTCATACGTCTCGAAGTGACTGGCGGCTCCGTTGAGCCAGTACTGGATCACGGCGGTGTCGCGGGGCACGCCGTCAAGATTGATCACGCCGTCGCTGGCAACCCCCAGGCTGCCGATCCCCAGGCCGGCACCGGCGGCCAGGCCACTGCCCAGGAAGGCACGACGTCCGATGCTGCTGCGGTAGTCCCGGCAACCACTTCCGCTCATCGCAGGATCTCCTGACATCCGTCCATGATGTCCCCGTGTTGGGGTCACTCTTGCTCCACGGCATTCTACCACCGAGACCGCCTCGTACGCCAAGGCCGGACCCGGGCCGCTCAGGCCAATACCTCCGGGATCACCTTCCGGGGCTGGACCCCGGTGAGTCTCTGATCGAGTCCTTCGTGGAGGAAGGTCAGGTGGTGGTGGTCGAGACCGAGCAGGTGCAGGATCGTGGCGTGGAGATCCGAGACATGCAGGCGTCGCTCGACCGCCTGGAACCCGGTCTCGTCGGTCGCCCCGATCCTCTGTCCCCCCTTCACTCCGCCCCCGGCCAGCCACATCGAAAATCCAAAGTGGTTGTGATCGCGGCCCGGCTTGCCCACTCCTTCGCTGGTCGGCGTCCGGCCGAACTCACCGCCCCAGATCAACAGTGTCTGGTCCCACATCCCCTGCCGCTTCAGGTCGGCCATCAACGCGGCGATCGGCTGGTCGATTTCAAACGCATGCCGACCGTGGTTGTCGGGGACGTCGTCATGAGCGTCCCACGAATCGGCTCCGCCGCCGGAATACAGCTGGACGAAGCGAACACCTCGTTCGAGCAACCGGCGAGTCAGCAGGCACTGCCGCCCGAAGTACTCGGTCCGCTTGTCCTCGAGACCGTACATCTTCTGGATCGAGGCCGATTCGGAATCGATATCGACCGCCTCGGTCGCTTCGGTCTGCATCCGGTAGGCCAGTTCGTAGGACGCGATCCTCGCGGCCAGCTCGGAGTTGCCGCCTCGGAGTTCGAGGTTCTGCTGGTTGAGCTGGTTGAGCAGGTCGAGGCTGCGGCGCTGCGTGCCCGCCCCGATCCCCTCGGGTCGCTTGAGGTTGAGTACGGGGGCACCCTGGCTGCGGAACAGCGTGCCCTGGTAGCGGGCGGGCATGAACCCGCTGCTCCAGGCACCGGCACCGCCGCGGGGACCGCCGCGGTGGTCGGTCATCACCACGTAGCTGGGCAGGTTCTCGTTGAGATTGCCCAGGCCGTAGCCCAGCCAACTGCCCAGGCTCGGACGGCCCAGCACGATGCTGCCCGAGTTCATCTGCAGGATGCCGGGACTGTGGGTGGGGGTCTCGGCGTACATCGAGTTGATCACGCAGAGATCGTCGGCGAATTGTCCGACGTGAGGGAACAGGCTGCTGACCAGCAGGCCGCTGTCGCCATAAGGACGAAAGGGGAAGACCGAAGGAGCCAGCTTGCCGATGGCCCGGCCGTTGGACCCGATCTGCAGGCCCCCGTCGAAACTCTTGCCCCGGTACTTCTCGAGAGCCGGCTTGTGGTCAAACGTGTCGACCTGGCTGGGTCCGCCGTTGAGGAAGAAGAAGACGACCTGCTTGACGGTTGACGGAAAATGAGGCGACTGCTGACTCGATCGAGCAGCCGATCCGCCCGCCGCGTCCGCCTCGCGTGTCATCAGGTCGACCAGCGGCAAGGCCGCGAAGCCCCCGCCCCATTGCCAGAGACACTCTCGCCGCGTGTTGCCGCAGGGAGCCTCGTTGGGAACAAAACCGGTTGGTGCAAGTGACATGGCTAATCGGTGTAAACGAATTCGTTGAGATTGAAAATCACTCGGCAGACCTGCACGAGTGCCTGTCGGCGGGCGGCAGCGACGGTCAGAGGCAGGCGAGGCTTGAGCGGGTCGACCACGCAGTACTTGGCTCCCAACTGCTGCCAGGCATTCGACAACTCGTCGTCGCTCAGGGTTCGGTTCCAGACCAGCAACTCGGCCACCAGGCCCTTCCAGTACTCCGCGTCCAATGTTCCCTGTCGGCCAATTGTCCAGCCGGTGTCCAGTTTTCGAGTGGGCAGAGCCGAGCCGAGCTGGTCGAGCAAGCGACGATTCTGGAACACCCGTGCGTTGTTCGAGCCCGAGACTCCCGTCAGCAGGAACGGTGAGGCGGGCTTGCTCAGCGACAGGGTCTCGCGCAAAGCAAACGAGTCGGTCAGGCGGACGCTGCGAACTCCCTTCGCTGCCGTGGTGGTTCCCAGGAAAATCGAGGTCGTGCTGTTGCCCTTGCCGCCGTCCCAGTTGCCGATCACGTTGCGATGACCCGTCGTGCCGGCTGCCGGGTCGGTCACCACGGCCATCAGCGTGTAGGCTTGGCCGGTCACCGGCGAACCGCTCAGAGAAAACCAGTCGTGGCCGTCGAACCTGATCGCCGGCCGCTTACCGATCGCGGCCAACAGAGACTCGGGGGTGCCGTGAGCACTGGCCACCAGTGACCCCACTCGAGATGCCCAGCTGGTGACGTGTTTCTGTTGATCGAGCGTCACGCCCTTCGAGGCATCGAGCCACAGTGTCAGGCCCGATTCGGAGATCTTGCCCGCGGCCTGCCTGGGGACATTCGGGGAAGACTCACGCTGGAATCGCTTCAGGTCGTCAACGACCAGTTGCCGCGTCTCGGTCGACAGAAAGCCCAGCAGGCTGGTTCGCTCGAAGGCGGTCGGTGAACGACCCAGTGCCAATCGGAAGGCGTGCTCGAGTTGGCTGTCGGGCGAGTTGCCGGCCTCGGCGATCACGCGGTCGGCGAAGTATCGCGACTGGCGATTGACGAATTCCCCGTTGAACAATTCCAGCGCCTGAGGTGCCACGGTCGTCACCTCGCGTCGCTCGGCGCTCCTGGCCGTGTCGCAGAAGTCCAACGTCTCCAGGAACGGGATCATCAGGGTGCGTTTCAGGAACGAGTAGATCGTGCGACGGTTCGCGTCGGTCTCGTTGAACGGCTGCCAGACACCCGAGGGGTTGTAGCCGCTGCGGAGCGCGTCGGCGGGGATGAAGGGATACATCGGGGCTCCGTAGAGCCGATCGTTGAGTCGGCCGCTGACTGCCAGCATCGAGTCCCTGATCGCCTCGACCTCCAGGCGACGCACCGGGAAGTGCGACAGGAACAGGTTCTCGATATCCTTCCCGGCGTTCTCCGGATGGGACCTCTTGCTGGTGGCATAGGTCCGGCTGGTCATGATCAGCCGGTGCAGCTTCTTCAGCGAGTACCCGGCCTCGACGCGGAACCACTCGGCCAGCCAGTCCAGGAGCTCGGGGTGAGTCGGCAGGTTGCCGCGGACACCGAAGTCGTTGGCGGTGCGGACCAGGCCGGTGCCGAAATGGTACTGCCAGACACGGTTGACGATCACGCGACGCGTCAGGGGGTTGTCGTCGGACATGATCCAGCGGGCCAGAGAAATCCGTCGCCGGCTGGTGAACTTGTCCGCGGCATCAAAGGCCGGTTGTCGTTCGACCAGGGCCGCCGGCACCGCAGCAGTCACCTCGATGCCCGGCTGATCGGGGTTGCCGCGATTGAGCAGGTGAGTGACGGGGGGAGTGGGCGAGGGTTCAAAGAAGAAGTAGCCCTGGGGCTGGGCCTTGAGATCCTTGCCGGCAAGTTGGCCCGGCGGCAGGGCGGCACGAGCCAACTCGGCGCGACCCTTGTGCTCGCGCTTCAGGCCGCGGAAGACGGCGACCATCGAGTAGTAGTCCCTGGCCGTCAGCGGGTCAAACTTGTGGTCGTGGCATCGGGCACAGCCGATTGTCAGTCCCAGGAAGACCTGCGAGGTGGTACTGACCATGTCGTCGAGCTCGTTGTAGAGCTCCTCGATCACCTCGCTCTTCTGAACACTGGCACCCCGCTCGGCGTCCCAGGGACCCACCCGGTGGAACCCCGTCGCCAGCACCGTCTCGGTACTCGCCGCGGCAATCTCGTCGCCGGCAAGCTGTTCGATCACGAACCGGTCATAGGTCCGGTCGGCATTCAGGGCCCCGATCACCCAGTCGCGGTACTTCCACGCCAGCGGCTTAACCCCGTCGACCTCGTACCCGTTGGTGTCGGCGTAGCGGACCAGGTCCAGCCAGTGCCGGCCCCAGCGTTCTCCGTAATGCGGATTGGCCAGCAGCCGGTCGATGACTCGTTCGAAGGCCTCCGCCGCCTGGTCCTCCGCGAACCGGTCCACCTCCGAGGGCGTCGGCGGCAGGCCGAGCAGGTCGAGAGTCGCTCGCCTGATCAGGTGCCTGTGCCGGGCCCGTGGCGAGGCGACCAATTGTCGCGACTCGAGTTGAGCCAGCACGAAACTGTCGATCGGGTTCTGCACCCACGAGGCGTCTGTGACCGAGGGAATCTGGGGTCGGCGGATCGGTCGCAGCGACCACAGGCTCAGGCGATCGGCCTGGTCGTCGATCCCATCGGGCCAGGCCGCTCCGCGGTTGATCCAGTCGCGGATCAGCCGGATTTCCTTCTGCCTCAACCCGCGCCCTTCACCCTCCGGCGGCATCCTCGCATCGCCGGGCCCGTGTCCTTCGATCAGCCGCACCAGCAGGCTGAGGTCGGCCTTGCCCGGCTCGATCGCCCGGCCCGTCTCGCCCCCCTTCATCGCCAGCGGCTTGCGATCCAGTCGAAACTCGCCCTCGCTGCTGCCGGCCCCGTGGCAGCGGAAGCAGTGCGCCTTGAAGATCGGCCGGACGTCTCTGAGAAAATTGGGTGCGACGGGGGGATCGGCCGCCACCGCAATCCCGCCGCCGGCCAACACGGCCACCAGCAGCAACGGCATCTCCCGGCCACACAGCAACTTGTTCACAACTCTCTGCATTGCATCCTCAACCGATCCCGACGCCGATCCTACCACGCCGCGAGCCGGCAGGTCCGAATCAGGCCGCCCCGTCGAACAGCTCGGTGCGGAAAACTCCCTCCTGCTCGCGGAGGTATTCGTCCCGCGACAGGCCCGGAGTGAACTCATCAACCACCCTGCGACCTTCCGCCGCGTCGTCAGCCAGCAGGTCGACGGCCATCATGGCCAGGGTCTTGGCCGGAGACACGTAGCCGTTTTGCTTGTCAGCGATGTGCCAGTCGACACTGTGCGGTTCGCCGTGTGCACCAGCCATCACCGGGTGCAGCACGGGCATCAGCTGGCTGAGATCTCCGGCGTCGGTCGATCCGCCGCCGTGAGGATAATCCCGGAAACCGTCCTCGTCGAACATCGTCGCGGCGTTGCTGCGGAAGATGTTCCTGAGATTCGCGTCGTTGTTCAGTGGCAGGTTGCCCGGCACCGTGTCGATCTCGACCTGGCACCTCATCGCCATCGCCGCTCCCTTCAGGCAGGCGTCCACACGCGAGGCCGCATCGACAATCGCCTCGGCCGTCTTCGCCCGCACGTAGGTCTCCAGCCGAACATCCGAGGGAATGATGTTCACCAGGTCGCCTCCCTTGGTGATGATCGGATGCACCCGCACGCAGTCCTCGTCGCGGAACGTCTCGCGGTGCGAGTTGATCCCCGACAGCGCCAGTTGTGCTGCGTACAGCGCGTTGACCCCCTGCTCGGGGGCACCACCGGCGTGAGCCGCCAGGCCTCGGAACGTGACCGTCTTGGCCAGGAAGCCGTTGGACGAGAGCCCCACACCGTGCGTGCCGTCGTCACGAGAAGGACTCTTGGTGTGGATCATCACCGCCATGTCGATGTCTTCAAAATGCCCCAGCTTGATCAGCTCCTGCTTCCCACACAGAAACGACGTCTTCCCCTCGCGCACCAGCCCCAGCCGGTAGTCGATCTCGACATACTCCTCGGCCGGAACCGCCAGGAAGACAATGTTCCCGGCCAGTTCCTCGGCGATCCCCGCACTGTGCAGCCCCATGGCGGCTCCCATCAGGCCGGCGATCTGTGCGTTGTGTCCGCAGGCATGAGCCGCCTGGGTTGTGTCGTTCGCCCGAGGGTGCCCGGGCACCTGCAACGCGTCCAGTTCCCCCATCAAGGCCACAGTCGGTCCCGGACGTCCTCCCCGCAGCACCGCCTTCACGCCGGTCAGCCCCAGTCCGCTGTCGAATTCCAGTCCCAGCTCGCTGAAGACCTCCTGCACCGTGTCCGCCGTACGGTGCTCCTTGAACCCCAACTCGGGGTCATCCATGATCTTCTCGCCAACCCCGATGATCCGGTCGCTGTGCTCATCGATCTTCTGGCACACACTCGCCTTCAGTGCTGCAGCGGTCGTCACGATCAGTCTCCCAGGTCCATGCAGTCGGCGATTCAGACACACGTGGCACCGTGCCGACAGGAATAGTAGCATAGCTGTCAGGCGCCGCGCCCCGCCCCAGCTCCCTCCCACCCCCCCGACCCACGCTCCCTCGCCGCCATGATCACTCTCTTCGATACTCCCGCAGCATCCCACCGCGACTGGACGCGTCGCGACCTGTTGCGTGCGGGGTTGATCGGAGTCGGCGGCCTGGCGCTCTCGAATGTGCTCCAGCTCGAATCGGTCCGCCGTGCGGTTGCGGCCCGGGTCAAGCGGCCGGCCCGGAACTGTATCTTCATGTTCCTCAACGGCGGCCAGGCCCAGATGGACACGTTCGACATGAAGCCCGGTGCACCGGCGGGCATTCGAGGTCCGTATCATCCGATCGCCACCAGCGTGCCCGGCACTCAGGTCTCCAACATGCTGCCGCGTCTGGCCCGCCTGGCCGACCGCTACACGATCCTCCGCTCGGCCTCGCACCCGCTCTCGGGCCACAACAGCTCTGCCGCCTACGTCCTCAGCGGCCACACCCCCGGCGGCGATTCCCGCATCCAGCCCACCGCGATGGACCATCCGACCTACGGATCGGTCGTGTCGCGGATCATGCCCGCCCCCACCCACCTGCCCAGCAGCGTGCTCACGCCCCGACTGCTCTTCGACATGGGCTTCCCGACTCCCAGTGCCGGCGGAGGCTGGTTGGGTCGTCGATACGATCCCTTCCCGGTGGCCCGCAACCGGATGATGTCCAAGGCTCCCGTCTGGAACGGCAAGCTGCCGGGTCCTCGCTCGCTGGCCTTACCCGGCGACGTCTCCCACGCCCGGCTCGCCTCACGCCGCAACCTGCTCGGGTCCCTCGACACAGCCTTCGCCACCGCCCGCGACGACGCCTCGGCCCGCACCCTGCAGGCTCACCAGGACAAGGCACTCGACCTGATCCTCTCGCCCAAGTGCCAGGCCGCCTTTGACCTCTCGCGGGAACCCGCCGCCGCACACGACCGCTACGGCCGCTTCGAAATGGGACAGGTGCTGCTGCTGGCCCGCAGGCTGGTCGAATCGGGAGTCCGCTTCGTCACCGCCAACGCGGTCTCGAACCCCAAGAACACCCGGCTCTCATCCTTCCAGATCTGGGACACTCACTTCGACCACTTCCGGCTCTACAACGAGACCCTGCTGCCGGAATTCGACCAGGCACTCTCGGCTCTGCTCGAAGACCTCGACACCCGAGGCCTGCTCGAGGAGACACTGGTGATCGTGATGGGCGAGATGGGACGTACGCCGACGATCAACAAGGCCAAGGACGGAGGCCGAGACCACTGGGGTCGAGCCTACTCGGTGCTGTGGGCCGGTTGTGGAGTGAACAACGGGGTGGTGATCGGAGCCACCGACCGCAACGCCGGCGAGGTGATCGACTCCAAGGCCTCGCCCGACGACATCGCCGCCACGCTCTACGAAGCTCTCGGGATCCCCCACGATACCGTGCTCGATGACATCGCCGGACGACCACGCCGCATCGCCGAAGGCAGCCCGATCGACGGATTGCTGGCGTAGCAGAATTCCGCTACGGCCAGTTGTGGTTCTCGGGGTCCAGCAGCCGGCTCGGAGCAAAGTACTCCGCGGGATAGTCATCCGGTTCATCGTCCAGGCCCAGGATGCGGTTCACGATGCAGCGGGCTCCATTGAACGACACACCGCTGCCCGATCCGCACATCCCCGCCACGATCCAGCGTCCGCTGCTGCCGCCCTTGCCGTCGATCGAACCCACGATCGGGTACTCGTCGGGAGTGTACCCCACCGTGCCGCTCCACTCGTTGTCGAGATCCAGGCTGTAGGGCCCGAAGTGTTTGCGCATCTCGGCCGCGGCGAACCGGGTCAGAAATCGCGACGGCTTGTTGCGGCCGGCCTGGGCGTCGGGAACCCGCGAGCCCCCCGAACCCCACAACACCTCGTGACCGTACCGCCCGGCGAAGTACCACGAACCGCTGATGCCGATGTGAGGCATCATCGAGACCGGGCCACCCTCGCCCGAAGCCGCCTGCTCTTGCACCGGCACGATCGCGTCGTGGAAGGCCGCTTCGATCATCGGAGTGTAGCTCTCGGTGGCGTAGAACACGTGGCGGCAGGCAATCGTGCCTCGAGAGGTCTCGACCACGTACCCGTCTCCGGTCGCCACCACCCGCTCGACCCGAGTCCGCGTGTACAACTCGACCTGCTCGGCCTTCAACGCCTCACGCAACAGGCACCAGACCCACTTGGCCGGGTGCCAGCTGGCGGCCTGTTTCGAGAACCCGGCCGGAAGACTCACTCGAATCCCGGACAACTTCCGCGCCTCGGCCGCCTCGATCTGCGTCCAGTCGTCACAACCAGACTGCTCGGCCAATCGGACCGAGAGCCTCAGCGACTTCTGTTCTTCCTCGGTCCGAGCCTGCACCCATCCGGCCCGCTTGTAGTCACAACGGAACCCGTGAGCCTCGATCGCCTGCTCGATCAGGTCGGCGTTCTGGTAGGCCGCCTCGCAGTAGACCTGGGCAAAGCGGCTGGCCAATTTCTTACGGGCGGCCTTGTCGAGGTCGGGGCGGACTTCGTACAGGGACTTCCCGACCGTGTCGCGGACCATCTTGAAATAACGGCCCATCACCACCAGGCCCTCGTTGCGGCCCGAAGCCCCACTCGCCGGGTCATCCATCTCCAGCAACACCAGCCGCCGGTCGGCCGGAGCCCTCCGGGCCCAGTGATACGCGGCCGCCGAACCGGTGAACCCCGCCCCGATCACCACCACGTCGGCGGAATCGGGAAACGTCGCCGACTCGTCCCTCGCCCAGGGATGCTCCTCGAACGGGTTCTCGTCCTCGAGCCACATCGGAGTCCGAGACACCCGACCGGTGATGTCCAGGCAATGCAGGGCCCGCGGCATGTTGATCCAGACCTGGTACAACGCCCACCCGGCAAACCTCAGCCACCGAAGCGGCCACGGGTCCTGGCCCCACTTCAACTTCATGAAGTGGCCGGCCGCCTGGAAGTCCTGTATCCGGAGCGAGATCAGCAACTCGATGACAAATGCCACCCGAGACAACAGGCTGACATTTTGTTCCGAGAGGTACCGATCAACCTCACGCCTGTCCCGATCCCCGCTCACCGTAACCTCCCCAAAAAAAATCCCCGCTCCCCGCTCTACTCTCTCCCCGTATGACACCGCATGCACGCCGCGGTCAACACGCGAGGATTGATCCGGTGGTGATTCTCGCGGTACGGAGACAATTCACCATGACACCCTCGGCAATCGAGTTTCTGATCGAGCACCTTGGCGTGGACCTTCTCGAAGTGCCAGTAGCCGGGCCGCGGGTCGGAGATGTCTCCGGCGATGTCGTGACAATCGGCACACCGCTGCACGTCGACACTCTCGAGAGGCTTCTTCCAGCCCGCCGCCCTGAGAATCGAGCGGGCCGCCACGCGTCCGGTCACGACGCAGGGTCCCAGGAACGTGCCCTCGAGAGCCGCCTTGCCGTTGATGATCGCCAGCCCGGTCAACTCGCCCACCGCGTACAGACCGGGGATCGGCCGCTGCTTCTTGTCGACCACCCGGCAGCCCAGGTCGATCGCCACCCCCCCCATGCTCTTGCGGGTCAGCGGGAAGGTCTGGATCGCGTAAAACGGAGGCGTCTCGATCTTGACCGAGGCCGTGTTGTTGAACTCGGTCTTGCCCGGCCCGAACCGACCGAAGTCCTTGTCGACTCCCTGGTCGATCATCGTGTTGTACCGGGCGATGGTTGCCACCAGTCCCGCGACGGGCAGCCCGGCCCTTCGGGCCAGCTCGTCGATCGAATCGGCCGATTGCACCAGCTTGGGATCCTGGAAGATCAACCGCTCGACCTTCTCGGCATCGGCCCAGTCCGACCCCGAGACGCTGAACTCCTTCTTGGTCTTCTCATCGAAGATCGCCCAGCAGGTGACCTGTTCCTGGTTCAAGAGTGCCGGCATCACGTCCTTGGCCCAGCCGTGATCGTTGGCAAACCGCTGACCCTGCCAGTTGACCAGGATCCCCCACATGTTGGCCGCGTTGAGACCCTTGTTGCTGCCGGGGTTCTGAGGATCGGGCAGCCCCGAGTAGTAATTCCACTGGTAGTCCATCTTGACCAGCGCCCCGCCGATCTCCCGGACCATCTCGTGGCCCAGCCCGATCGAGTGCCGTCCGGATCCGGCGAGGATCTTCTTGGGAAACGCGAACTCGGCCGGCCAGAACTCGCGGACCAGGTCCAGGTTGCTCTGGAACCCCCCGGTGGCCAGCACCACCGCGTCCGCTTCCAGCACCCTTTGTGTCTCCTCACGCATGTCCGTCGTCCGTACTCCGACCACGCGATCGTTGCGGACGACCAGCGAGTCGGCTCGAGTGTTCCAGGCGAAGCGGACGTTTTGCCGTTCGAGGCAGGCGCGGTAGACCGGTGTGACCAATCCGATGCCCCGCCCGACCGGCTGATGGAATCGAGCGGCGGTGTTTCCCGGTGACGTCTCGACGCCGGAAAACTGGACGCCCAGCTCGATCAACCAGTCGTAGATCTGCTCACGAGAATGGTCCACGTAGTACCGCACCCATTCACGATTGGCCCCTTCGCCCCACTCGATGAAGTCCTTGTAGGCCAGGTCCGGCGAGTCCTTCTCTCCGGCAGCCTCCTGAACCGGAGTGGCCACCACCGACACTCCCCCCTGCGACATCACCGCGTGGCCGCCGTAGACACTCGACATGTCGACCACCACCACCCGCGCACCCCCGTCGGCCAGTTCCAGGGCCGCCGAGAGTCCCGAGAGTCCGGCTCCGACGACGACCACAACAGGCGGCTGGCCGGCGGCCTTCGCCCCAGTGCCCCCCGCAGAGGTCCGCGACGACTCGCCCCGCCCGCTAGCACCTCCACCGGTCCCCCCGACACCCACCACCAGGGCGATCCCCAGCAGCACCATCACGACGGCGACCAGCACAACAGTGACCGAACCGGACCGAGTCGTCATTTCGAGCCGGTCTCCGGACGACGATTCGGACGCTGCAGACGCTTCAAGCGTTTCAGAGAAATCCTGCGGAACTCGATCTCCATCGGAGGACCACCATGCAATTGCAGGCCGATGATCCCCTTGGGGATCCGCTTGGCCTTTTCATTGTCGATGACTTCGGAGGCCACTTTGCCGTTGATCGTGAAGAACATCCGGTAGCCCCTGACTCTCACGTGTACGTCGTTCCAGCCCCGCTCCTTGATGTGACTCGGCTTCAGAGCCCCGTCGAGCCGGGTCAGAGTCTTCTTCCCGTCCGCGGCGATCACCACCCGCTGGCCTCGCTGCACGAGATAGGAGCCGCGGGGATACCCGTGAAAGTCCCACGAACCCAGCACCTCGGGCCCCACACCCTTGTGGCCGAAGTCGGCGTGGTAGCCGCTGACGGTGTGCGTCTTGGAAATCCCCAGCAGGCCCCGGATGTGGATCCCCGAGTTGCCTTTGGTGCGGAAGCGGTAGCTGAGTTTCAATTCGTAATCGGCCAGGTTCTTGTCGTGGAAGATCAGGTCCGACCCCTTGCCGTCCGTCTTGCCCACCAGCAACCCGTCCCGCACCGACCAGTGACTCTGCTTCTCCCTGGGAATCACGCTCCAGCCCTTCAGCGTCTTACCGTCGAAGATCGGCTCGAACCGGTCGGCCGCCTCGACGATTTCCGGAGCCGCCAGGCCGATCAGCCCGACCAGAACGCACATCACCAGGGTTCTCATGTCGATTCCTCGCTCAACTCCACGCGGGTTCATTTCGTGCCGAAGCGGTACACCGACCGGGCCGTCTTCCCCAGGATCCAGGTCTTGTCCTCGGCGGTGAAAAACGGGACCAGGTCCTTCATGATCAGCAGCTCGTAGAAGTTCGCGTAGATCATTCGCCGCGGGCCAAACGCGTCGTAGACCTTCCTCAGGTTGGTCCACATGTCGCGAAATGGCGGTTTCTGCTGCGACGGGTTGTGCAGCGACGTACGCACGTAGACGTTCTTCAGGCCCTTCAGAGCCAGGATCCCGTCGATCCCCTCGCTGTCGGGCTTCGTGATGTCGAGCATCGCGAAGTGGTCGATCACCAGCTTGACCCCCGGGAACCTGCGGGCCATGTCGCCGACCTGGGACAGTTGATGAGGAGCCAGGAAGATGTTGAAGACCGCTCCCAGTTGCTGGGCCTTCTTCCACAGCGGGTAGCAGACCGGGTCGTTCATCCAGACCGTATCGCGATCGTAAATCGGGCTCAGCCGCAGCCCGACCAGCCTGTCGCGTTTCATCAGCCGCTCGAGTCGGCCGGGGTTCTCTGGGTCGCCGGGGCGGTAGAGGCCGTGGCCCACCAGCAGGCCGATCGCGGCGAAGCGATCCGGGTGAGACTTCACGCAGTGGCTCGAGTACGAGTTGTCGGTGCCGTAATAGCAGACGTGGCTGATCACCGTCTTGGAGATCCCGTGCACCTGCATCTCGGCCAGCAGGTGCTCCATCGAGTAACTTCGTCGAGGCTTGTTGCTGGGGCAGTTGGAGAGCCTGGGGTTGATCGGAAACGACCTGTCGTTGATCACCCACGCGTGCTCGGCCCCGTTGACGATCTCCAATTCATCAGCCGCACGCTCGGCTGCCGCGACCCCGCCGGTAGCACCGGGTCGCGGTCCGCTGGCTGCCATCGCGCCGGCCATCAGGCCCAGGCATGTCCGCCGATCAATTCCGCTCATGGCTTCAGCGGCAGCAGCTCGACCTTGCGGAACTCCACCGGATGACTCTCCGACTGCAGAGAAATCGACCCGCCGTCCAACAGCAGAGCATCGCCCTTTCGCTCACCCTCGGGCTTGCCGGCGATCAGCTTCTTGGCGTCCTTGTCGTTGGGATCCAGCTGCGGCTTGCTGTACTCGAGCACCGTCTTGCCGTCGATCTTGTGCCGAATCACCTCGCTGCCACGCACCTCGATCTCGACGGTGACCCAGCCGTCGCCGCGGTAGGTCTTCGAGGTCGAATTGGTGCAGTGCGGCTTGTGCAACTTGCCGTTGTAGACGACGTGAGTCCCCGGGGTGCAGAGATTGGCGGTGGGTCGCTTGCCCGTGTTGCGACCGCCCAGCAACTGCACCTCGATCGACACCGGGAAGTTCTGGTCCTTGCCCATCGATGCCGGCGACTGGCCATGCACCATGATCCCGCTGTTGCGGAACGCCCAACTGGGGCCCCCCTTCACCTGCTTGCCCGTGAACCGGTACTCGCAGCGGATGATGTAGTGCGAGAACGGCTTCTCGTAGAACAGGTGCCCGAACTTGGCGCCGAACCCCTCGTAGGCGTCGTACCCCACCTTCAGCACGCCGTCCTCCACGCGAAATGTCTTGCCGAAATTTTCGCCCAGGGCGTGGCCCTTGATCTTGACCTTCCAGCCGTCCAGGTCCTTGCCGTTGAACAACGGGATCCACTTGCCCACCGCGGCCTTCGCATCTTCGGCAACGGCCGAGTCGACCAGCGAGGTGCTCGGCAATGGAGCCAGGAACAACAACCAGCACAGGACTCCGGCCAGGCTCAATGGAATTCGGCGTGTCATGAGAGAACTCTCGGGTGAAGAAGAAAAGAGCGTGTGATCAACCATCTCCGAGACAATCGGAAACGAAACAACATTGTGCGGAGTGAGGCCTCATCGGGAAAGTCGACGGGGCCACACACCTCACCGAACAAACTTCAGCAGGCTCTGCCCTTTGGCCGGCATCGACGCCAACGCCCGCTTCAATCTGGCCAACGCCGCGGCCGCCGTCGGGTCGGCGAGGGGATCCGACAGAGGACTCTGCTCCAGCACATCCTCGGCAACGTCGATGAACCGGCCGTCGCCGTAGAGCTTGAACCTGTGGTCGCGGACAAAACGTTTCGGCTTGGACCGCTCGGGTCGAGGACAATAGTAGATGTGGATCCAGTCCCGTGGCCTGTAGTCGTCCTGCCCGGTCAACAGTCCTGCGAAGCTCCGGCCATCGAGCCCGTCGGGGACCTCCAGCCCGGCCAGGTCGAGCACCGTGGGCAGGAAGTCCGAGAAGTCGACCAGGTGGTCTGTGACCTGGCCCGAGGCAATCTTCCCCGGCCACCTCACCACCAGCGGCACGCGAGTGCCCGCATCGGTCATCCGCCCCTTGCCCCCCCGGATTTCGCGGCCGCCCAGGCGTGATCGGATCGTGCGATGCGTGCCGTTGTCACCGGTAAAGATGATCAGAGTCTGCCGGGCCAGGCCCAGCTGATCGATCTTGGCCACCACACGCCCGACCTGCTCGTCCATGTAAGCCACCATGTCCTCGAAGTTCCGCTGCCGGTTCTTACTCTGTCGCGACTCGCTGCTGGGAGTCGGCAAGAACGGGCTGTGGACCTGGATCAGGGGCATGTAGGCAAAGAACGGCCTCTCGCGATTCGCTTCGATGAAGTCGGTGACCGACTTCGTGACGATGTCGGGGCCGTACTCATCGGGGCCAAACGTGCGGTTGGTGCCGTTGATGTACAGCAGCGGGTTCCAGAACCGGGACCCCATCCGGTCGACCTGCCACAGGCAGATCTCGTCGAACCCGGCCTTCTCAGGAAACGTCCCCTTGCCCCGGAATTGCCGCGAGTAGTGCTCGGCACCGAGCAGCTGCCACTTGCCGGCCACCGCGGTCCGGTATCCGCCCTGCTGCATGTACTGCCCGATCGTCTTCTGGCCGCGACGCAGGACCGAGAAGGCCGAGTAATTGCGGACATTCGAGAGGCCGGTCATCAGCTTGACGCGGCTGGGAGTACACAACGGTTGCGAGTAGCAGTGCCGAAACCTGAGACCGTCTCGGGCCAGTCGGTCGATGTGTGGAGTCTTGTACTGCCGGCTGCCGTAACACCCAAAGCACTCGTACCCCACGTCATCGGCCATGATCAGGACCACGTTGGGGCGGCGAGAGACACGAGTCGACTTCTTTGCCGGACCGGCGAGCTTGAGATACGCGGCGGCGTAACGGCGGCCGAGTTCGCGGTACGAGGCGGAATCGAAGTGAACCTTGTCGCCCTTGTGCTTGAGTCCCCTGGCCGAGGCGAAGGCGGTTCGAGCCACCCGGGTCGGCAACCGGCGATGCGACGCATCAACCCTCTCCTTGGCCGCACTCCAGGACCGCTCGGGCCAACGACCCATCTGGCCGGCCACAAACGGCACACGCGGTGCCTTCAATGAAACACGGAACCTCGCGATCAACTCGTGCAACTTCTTCTCGTAGACCGCCGAGAGCTCCGGATTCGAGTCCGATTCGCCCTGGTGCCAGAGGATCCCCTTGAGCGTGCCGTGCTTCAGGGCCGCGCGGGCTCGCTTCAGGCAGTCGTCCCACGGGTGAGTCTTCGTGCCGGGGTGAAAGCCACCCGGTTCCCACGCGGCGATCGGTGATCCGCCCACCGCACATGGCACCAGCCCGATCGTCACACCCGGACGCGCCTTGGCCACGACCTCGGCAAACGAACGACCCACACCCACGCCGACCACCGTCGGCTTGTCGAAGTGCAACGGATCCAACGCCGGCACCCAGCGGCCGTCCTTGCCGTATTTCAGAACACGGGAGATCGGACGCTTGTCGATGTCCGCCACCCTGCCCCGACCCGCCATGTTCGATTGGCCGACCAGCAGGTAGAGGTGGAAGTCCTTCCTGGCTGGAAGAAGCGGCTCGGCTGAGACCGGGGCCGGAAGCATCACGGCCAGGACCAGGGCCAGAATCACAGCCGACAGCGGGAATCGCATGCGGAACATCACCGGAACTCCGTCCCTGGGATTGGGAACTTCAACCCACCTCGACTAAGTTACCTTCTGCCTGTCCGGGATCCCATCGCAGGGGAACCGCCTGCAACCGTGTCACACCGGAGACTCACACCGTGCTGCCTTCATCTGCCAACGTGGTCGTCATCGGGGGAGGTGTCCTGGGCACCAGTGCCGCGTTTCAGCTGGCCGAGGCCGGTGTCGAGGACATCGTCCTGATCGACCGGGGTCCGGTCGGAGCCGGCACCACGCCGATGGCCGCCGGACAAACCGGCTACCTCAACAGCGATCGCTTCGCCACCGACTTCGGGCTGTACAACATCGAGTTCTTCGAGAACTTCGAGGCCAGGACCGGGCAGGCAATCGACTTCCACCAGTGCGGCAGCCTCAGGATCACTCTCACAGAAACCTACCACCAGGATCTCGAGCGACGGCTCGAGGTGGCCGGCGAGATCGGTGACGACGCCCGGATCATCTCCATCGAAGAGGCCCGGGGCCTGGTGCCGCTGCTGGATCCTCCGAGTGACTGCCGGATCATGCTGATGCCCCGCGACGGCTGGGTCGAACCCAAGTCGGTGGCGGTCGCCTACGCCGCAGCGGCGGCGGATCGTGGAGTCCGCTTCGATACGGGGATTCCCGTCACCGGGCTGGTCCACGACGGCAAGCGAGTCTCTGGAGTCACCACGCCACAGGGGACGATCCAGGCCCAATGGGTGGTGCTGGCCGCGGGGGCCTGGTCCAGACAACTCAGCCAACCCCTGGGCATCAACCTCCGTAGCGTCCCCGTCAGGCACCAGGCGTTTGTCACCGCTCCCCTGGCCTGTGCACTCCCCGATCAGCCGATCGTGCGGGTCACCGAACCGCAGTTCTATGTCAGGCCCGAGGCGGGAGGACTGCTGGTGGGGGGATATGGGTACCGACCGCTGAGTTTCGACATGGACGACTTCGGGGACGGGTTCGAGATCGCCTCGCTCGAGGCCGACCAGGTCTACTACGAGCAACTGCAGGCGGCCGCCCGGCCGTTCTTCCCGGTGCTGGAAAACGCCATCCGGGTCCAGGACCGCCGCGGGCTGCCGACGATCTCACCCGACGGCCGACTGGTCATCTCCGAACCCGATTCCGCCGCGGGGCTGGTCGTGCTGACGGCGTGTGGAGTCGGCGGAGTCGACCGCTCGCCAGGAGCAGGCCGCATCGTCGCCGACATCATCGCCGGTCGGGAACAGTGGATCGATCCGGACATCCTGGCCGCCGACCGCTTCGGCGACGACTTCGTCGATCAACTCGAACTCAGAGCCCGCTGCGAAGAGGTCTACGCGCACCACTACCACGACGTGTATTGAGTCTCTATACCTGACGCCCCGGCACTAATCCTCGTAGTGCTTCAGCCAGTGCTTCTGGAAGGCCAGGAACTTGCGGATCGACTTGATCTGCTCGGCATCGGTCACCTCGTTCCGCGAGACCTGTTTGCCGTCGGGTGAGTAAACCACGTAGGCCGGTTTGCGAGCCCCCTTGCCGCTCTCGACCACGAACCGGGTCCCCCGCGAGTACTCGCTGGCCAGTCCGGCCGACTCCAGAAAACTCTCGATGTTCTCGGTGTCCACCTTCGTGTAGGAATCCTTGTGGTCTTTGCGCACCCGCTTGGACTGCTTGAGAATCGACTTGATGATCCGACTCGAGGAAACCTCCTTCACCAGCAGGACCGTATCGAGTCTCTTTTCGCGGCCCTCGATCGCCTTGAAAAACGCACCCTCCTCCAGGCCCTCCGCAACCCCGTCCAGGCCATCCTCGATCAGGAACTTTGTCCGGTGCGTCGTGCGGCCGAGCTTCGAATAGCGAACTCCGTCGCTGGGCCCGACCGGTTTCATCTCCGCCGCGACCAGCGACGAGGACGCTGCGTGAGCCGTCAGGACCGCAACCAGTCCTCCAAGAACCAGCCCTGGAAAACCCAACCAACCGCGGTGCAACTCAAGTGTACTCATCTCAAGATCTCATGGTGCCTGGAAGACAGTTCACATAGCCCGCCAATCATAGGCAATTCATCGGCAACGTACATCACACCGCCAACGTGCCCGCGAGCGGCTTCACCGCTAGAATGCCCCGACGGCTTCCGGCCAGCAAGTGAATCAGCCCGAGGAATCCACGATGCGTCTGTTGCTCTTTGTCCTGATGTTCCTGGTGTCGTGTGCAACACACTTGGTCGCCGCACCTCCCGCCCGTCCCAACATCGTCTTCATTTATACAGACGACCAGGCCCCCCGGGCGGTGGCCGCCGCCGGTGACAAGCGGTTCATCACGCCGCACATCGATAGCATCTTCCACCAGGGTGCTCACCTGACCAATGCCTTCGTGACCACGCCGGTCTGCAGCCCCAGCCGGCTGGGGCTGATCTCCAGCCGCTACGGCAGCGAACTGGGAGTGACCGACTGGATCAACCCCCGCGCCGAGCAGTCCCTGGGGTTGGCCGAGAAGACCGCGACCTGGCCGCGGCTGCTGGCCGAGGCGGGTTACCGGACGGCGCTTGTCGGCAAGTGGCACCTGGGCACAATGGACCGCTACCACCCCACCCGCTTCGGCTACCACGAATTCATGGGCATCCGCACCGGCGGATGTCCCCCCAAGGGGGCCCGGCTCGAAATGCTCGACGGCACCGTCAAGCAGGTCGACGGCTACACCTGCGACGTCTTCACCGACCACGCCCTGGACTTCATCCGACGGCAGCACACCAGGCCGCACCCCTTTGCCATCTCGCTGCACTTTCGAGCACCCCACGCCGCGTGGTTGCCGGTGCGGCCCGAGGACTGGGCCCCGTTCAAGGACCTCGACCCCGAAATCCCCAAGACGATCTACGACGACATCGATGTCCCCAAGGTCAAGAAGTGGACCCGCGAATACCTGGCAGCGGTCAAGAGCGTCGACCGCAACGTCGGACGCGTCCTGGCCCTGCTCGATGAACTGAAACTCGCCCGGCAAACCGTCGTCATCTTCACCAGCGATCACGGCTACAACCTCGGAGACCACGGCACGTGGTTCAAGGGCAACGCGCACTGGGTCCGCAAGCCGCTGCCGCCGAAGAAGTGGAAGAACATCCCGCCGCGAAGACGACCCAACATGTGGGACACCAGCCTCAAGGTGCCCTGTGCCATCCGCTGGCCAGGAGTCATCAAGCCGGGCACCAGGATCACTCAGACCATCTCAAACCTCGACTGGTTCCCCACCCTGCTGGCCATGGCCCAGGTCAAGCTGCCCCCGTCGATCACGATTCGTGGTCGAGACTTCACGCCGCTGCTTTCCGGACGCGCGGTGCCCTGGAACAACGATCTCTATGCCGAATACAGCATGCACCACGGTGCGACCACCCACATGCGCGTCTGGAGGACCCCACGCTGGAAGTACATGAAGGACTTCGCCAGCCCGGGCCGAGAAGAACTGTACGACCTGACCAGGGACCCGGGCGAAAACAGGAACCTGGCCGCCAGCACCCGGCCCGAACACGTGAGGATCAAGACCCGGCTCGCTCAGCAAATCCTCAAACGGATGACCCTGCTCAAGGATCCGGCCCGACCGGCAGGCCCGTGACACCACGAGCTCGACTCAACGCGAACCGCGTCGACCCTTCAGCCAGCCGGTCCGCTCGATCCGCTTCAACTCGGCCTCGATGTCGGTCCCCTCGTAGAACGACAGCCAGCCCCGCAACCGCTGAGTCTGGCCGGGTGCACAATCTGGGAACTTCGGGTCCGAATGCATGCAGGGGCAGTCGCGGTTGGCCCAGGGCCTCTGGCACTCCTCCCAGGCCGTGATGATCCACCGATCCCCCGCGTCGTTGCGACAGGCCACGTAAGGCGAACTCAATCGCTTGTTCTCGGTCACACGCTGGTTGAACCCCGTGGCCGCCGCAAGCATCACGCAGTTCTGGACCCGCAGGCCGGTCAGCGTCTGCTGAGATCCGTTGCGGATCCACAACTCCATCCGTACCGAATCGTCCTTCGAGACTACCCGGGCACCAAAGGACACCGCGTTGGGCAGAGTACGCTCGGACTTGAACCCACCCCTCCTGAAACGTTTCCACTCCAGAGGCTCCAGCACCACGTTGTTTCGATCCCAGGTGGTCGGAACGTGAGTGTGAGCCAGGTACAGCAGTTCTCGCTTCTTGCTCATGTCGTCCTTCTCGACCGGGTTCCACCAGATCGCCTCCGGGACGTCCACCACCACGTACCCTCCGTCATCCCAGGGCGCGAAGACGCTGACCTTCGTCTCTCGCTGAGGCCTCATCGCCCCGTCGCGGAACCCGGTCCTCGGATGTCGGCCGCCGGGATAGGGCAGCACGCGGAGCCGGCCCCTGTTCGAAGGAGGCCCGGCGTCGGGGTCGATGTCGAATCGCTCGAGAGCCTCGCGGACCTCCGCGGCCGACCACCCGGTGGCAGCAGACACTTCCGGAACCGCGAACCTGTGATGCTCCACCATGTTCTTTAGCCAGCTCTTCTGTGACTTCTTTCCGCGAGGGGTCCGGAAGTTGTCCCGCGACCGCCTGGCGACCAGCATCCGCTGGCGGTCTTCGATCACCTCCTGGGCACGCCGGGGCTCGAGCTTCGGATCAACGTACCGGGCCGCGTCCTTCAACGAGATCACCGTGTACTGTTCCAGCTTCAGGAACTTCATGAAGGCCTCGAACTGCCGACGGGGAGTGTGGACCCAGGGGTGAGCCCGATCCGGGACCCCGTGAAACTGCAACACTGCGATCCGACCGGGCCGTGCCTGCTCGACCGCTCTTCGAAAGTCGGCCAGCTCCCAGTTGGGACGAGCGTCACCGGCCGAAGGGATCAGCAGAGGGTGATCCAGGCCCGGCTGCCAGGCCACACCACGACCGGCCTTGTAGACGAATTCCGGTGACCCGCCGCGACGGGCAAACAGGATGCCTCGCTTGCGGAGAATCGAGAACGCCTCGGGCAGCGTCGCGTTGCCCGGGTAGGCAAACGAGACCGGCCGGGGGATCCCGTGCCGCTTGCAGTTCCGCTCGATGACCTGCAACTGCTCATCCAGGCCTCCGATCGTCTTGGCCGTCACCGGCTTGTGGTCTCCGGTGTGATTGCCAATCTCGAAACCGTCCCGGGACAGCTGAGCAATCTGCTCCCAGGTCATGTAGTTCTCCTTGTCGTCCTTGAACTCGAAGCCCTCGGTGATGAAAAACGTCGCGCCGAACTTGTAGTCGAGCAGAATCGGCCTCACGACGGTGAAGTGCGACCTGACCGAATCGTCAAACGTCAGCACCACCAGCTTCTCGGGCACCGGCTCCACGCCCCGGGCCGTCCCGCCACGCAACAGGCAGACCATGCCCAGGACCACAACTGACAGCTTGACCGGACTCCTCTTCATCCTCGCCCCTCCCCCGCTTGTTTCGGGTCCGCTTCACTCGGTTTTGCCACGATGCTTGTCGAATCGGAAGGCCGAGACCAGGAACCAGCCGACGACGACAGCCGCCAGCAGGCAGATCCCGTAGACCACCCAGGGATCCGAGCCGGCAAACGTGTACATCGCCTCGGTCGACCTCGAATCGAATTCGGCCCAGGTCTGGACGGGACTGGAGTTCATCTCTGCCGACTCCATCTCTGGATTGTGACTGTTTCCGCCATTCTCAACCGCTCAATCCGGCGGACCCCGCCGGCACGACGCCCTCGATCTGCAGCTCGGCCACGTCGAGACCGGCCAGTTCGACCTCCCGCGAAACGCGCAGCAGCCCGGCCCGGTTGAGTCCCAGGCTGATCAGGTACCCGGGCACGAATCCGACTCCGATCATCACCCCGATGCCGATCAGCTGCCCGGTAAGCGAAGTGACGTTTTCGTGTTGAGGGTATCCGCTGGCCAGCAGGCCCATCGCCAGCATCGACCAGACCCCGGCCCCTCCGTGCACGGCGATCGCGCCCACCGCGTCATCGATGCCGTGCCGTTCGAGCCGGTTGCCGACGAACACGGCGAAGGCTCCCCCGGCGAACCCGACCAGGTAGCCCAGCGCCGGATGATAGACATCCACGCCCGAGGCGATCGAGATCATCCCGGCCAGGCCTCCGCTGATCGTCCAGTAGGGATCGCCCTTCGACACGATGAAGGCCCCCATTACTCCACCGGCGAAGCCCATCGTTACGGTGAAGGCCAGCGAGCCCAACGTCATCGGAGTCCCGTAGATGCTCCGCCACGGCTCGGGATCTGCCCCCACTTCGGCGATCCCGAACACGGCACACGCGGCGTAGAAGGCGTAGAAGCCGGTGAAGATCAGCATCAGCCCCAGCATGGTCATCGGCAGGTTGTGAGGCGGGATCGCCTGGGGCCGACCCTGCTCGTCGTACTTGCCGAGCCGTGGCCCCAGGTTCAACAGCACCCCGAACGTGAAGGCGGCCGCCACCGTGTGCACGCAGCCCCCGGCACCCCAGTCGTGGAAACCGAACTTCGTGTACAGCCACGCCCCATCACTCCAGCCCCACGCCGCGGCCAGGATCCAGACGACCGAGCCCAGGATCATCGCCAGCAGCAGGTAGGCACCCAGCCTGATCCGCTCGATCACCGCTCCCGACATGATCGAGGCGGTGGTGAAACTGAACAGCAGAAACGCAAACCAGAACACCCCGGTGATGTTGTCGCCCAGGTTCGGGCCCATCGACTCGCTCCAGGGCAACGCCGCGGAAGCCGCCTCGGTGCCGGCCGGCACCAACCCGCCCTGGAAGGCGTAGTAGATCCACCAGCCAAACAGGAAGAACGTGGGAGTGATCACCGCACAGGTGAGCAGGTTCTTCATCATCGTCATCAACACGTTCTTCTGACGCGCCACGCCCGCCTCGTAGATCATGAACCCGGCGTGGATCAACCACATCAAGACCCCGGTCCAGAAATAAAACGTCTCGATCGTCTTCTCGGCAAACAGCCGCGCGTCGCCTTCCACGTCTCCGCTCCCACTCAACCTGTAGCCACGCTCGGGGTCAGAACCTCAACAGAGGGGCACCGAGCCTACCATCGACACCGCCACGCTCACCAGCACCACGACACTTGCCATCTTGTTCATGCGTCGGGTGTCCGATAACATCAGAAGCGGCTGATGCATCGCCCCGCCAGGAATCTCAACCACGTGATCCCCATTCCCACACACCCCAGGCTCTCTCGACGCACCGCCCTCTCGGCCGGGTCGGTCGGGCTGCTGGGACTGGGGATGAATCATGTCGAGGAATTGCGAGTCCAGGCTGACGTGAAGGCTGCTGGGTCGGGGCTTCAGCCGGTCCGAGCCAGGTCGGTGATCTTCGTGTTTCTTTCCGGCGGTCTGACTCAGCACGAGAGTTTCGATCCCAAGCCCAAGGCGCCCCAGGGGATCCGCGGCGACTTCAACCCGATCTCGACCTCGACGCCCGGCTTCCAGATCTGCGAGCACCTGCCGCTGCTGGCGGCCCGCAGCCACAAGTGGTCGGTGCTCCGCTCACTGACCTCCCCCTACAACGGCCACTCGTCGGGCCACATGGCCTTCCAGTCGGGTCGCACTCCGCTGCCGCCGACCTTCAACGGCAGCAAGCCGATGCCCGAGGACTGGCCATCGATCGCCTCGATCGTCGGAGCCGTCACCCAGCCGCGAAACAACAACCTGCCTCCGGCCGCGGTACTGCCCGAGCGGCTGGTGCACCGCTCCACGCGAGTGATCCCCGGCCAGTTCGCCGGCCAGATGGGACATCGTCACGACCCGTGGTTCATCGAGGCCTCGCCCTTCAACGCCGGCTCCTACGGCGCCTACCCCGACTACGAGTTCCATTTCACCCGCGGCCGCGAACGCAACAAGAACCTCGCCTTCCAGGCCCCCAATCTCAGCCTGCCCGAGGGCATCACCCAGGGCCGGCTGGGCAACCGCCGCCAACTGCTCGATGTGCTCGAATCGCAACGCCGATACCTCGACCGGTTCGCCGTGACCGAGAACTTCAGTCGATCGCGACAGGGAGCGATCAACCTGCTGACCGACAAGTCGGTGCAGGAAGCCTTCGATGTCACCCGCGCTCCCGAAAAGGTCCAGCAGCGATACGGCAAGAACGCGTTCGGCTGGTCGATGCTGATGGCCCGCCGGCTGGTCGCTGCCGGAGTGAACCTGGTGCAGGTCAACCTGGGCAACAACGAGACCTGGGACACTCACGACAACGCCTTCCCACTGCTGAAGGACTGCCTGCTGCCGCCGACGGATCGGGCACTGGCCGGGCTGATCGACGACCTCGAGGAAAGTGGGGAACTGGACGAGACCCTGATCGTGATGCTCGGCGAGATGGGCCGCACGCCCAAGATCAACACCAAGCTGCCCGGGCGAGATCACTGGGGCGCGGTGCAGAGTGCGTTCTTTGCCGGAGGCGGCATCAAGGGCGGACGCGCCGTGGGCAGCTCCGACGAACTGGCCGCCTACCCCGCCTCCAACGCACAGCGACCCGAAAATGTCGCCGCCACCATCTACCACTCGCTCGGCTTGCCCGACACCACCGCGTGGACCGACGAGCTGAATCGGCCGCACCACATCTACCACGGCGAACCGATCTACGACCTGCTGTAGCTACGATCTGCTGTAGATGGCTCGCACGATCGGTCGCAGAGCCAGCCCCGCCCCCAGCACGCCCAGGCCACTCAGCCAGACGTCGGGGTCGACCCAGAAGGCCAGGAAGCCACAGGCCATCAGGCCCACGACCGAGATCCATGCCGGGTACAGGCGTTCCTCTTTCGAGAGCCGTAGCGCCGCGAGATTGGTCAGGGCGTAGTAGACCAGCACGGTAAACGCGCTGAAGGACCACGTGGTGTGCACGTCGCCCAGCGTGGTCATCGCGGCGATCAGCAGCCCCACCACCACCACCGCCGCCGTGGGCGATTCTCCTCGCGAGTCCAGCTTCGCCAATATCGGCGGCAGGTCGCCGCGACGACCCATCGCCAGGGCGACTCTCGAGAGACCCAGTACCAGGTTCAGCAGCACGCCCAGCATCGCCAGCACCGCACCCACCGCGACCAGCCGGGACAGGCCGGGGCCACCCAACTGGCCGGCAGCCCGCTCCAACGGAGCCGGGGCCCCCGAGCCACCGAACTCAAACACATCCACCCCCGCCGCGGATACACCTACCGCAGCCACCGCAGCCACCGCGACATAGAGCACCATCGAGACGACCAGCGTGGAGATCATCGCGGTGGGAATATTGCGTCGGGGCTCCTTGATCTCCTCGCCCATCGTTGCGATCCGGCCGTAACCGGTGAAGGCGACGAACATCAACGCACACGCCTCGGCAAACGACGCCGCGGTCGAGGTCCCCTCGGCGGGAAGCCAGAATGGGGTCGAGAACTTCTCGAGAGAAGAAACCGCGGGGGCGATCCCGCTGACGACGAAGATCACCAGGATCACCACGGTCGAGGCCACCAGGATCGTGTTGACCCGGTTGGATCGACGCAGGCCCAGCAACACCATGAGCGTGACCGCCACGACCACGCCCACGGCGAGCAGTGGGTCCCAGTCGGCATCGGTCGCCACGCCCAGCCGCCTTGCGTAGGCGATCACGCCCAACGCCGCGGTGGCCGCCGAAGCACTCTTGGCACACAGAAACATCCAGCCGGCCACGAAACCGACCCACGGCACCAGCCAACGGTGTCCGTACTCGTAGGTGCCTCCGCTGGTAGGGTGATTGGCCGCCAGTTGAGCACTGCTGAGCGCATTGCAGGTGGCGACAAGGGCCGCCACGACGATCGCGGCAATCACCGCCGGACCGATCACGCCCACGGCGATCCCGATGCTGACAAACACGCCCGTGCCGACGATCGAACCCAGCCCGAGCACGATCGCTCCGCCGACACCCACCTGACGCTTCAGCCGCGATGGGCCCCCTCCGCTGCCCACCTCGTCACTCACCTCGTCACTCACCTCGTCACTCACCTCGTCCCCTCGTCCGACTCCACGGCCACCCTCACACAGCGAACGTGCAACCGACGCAGCAAGAATTCCAGTTCCGCCGCCATCACGGCACACTCGCTGCTGAATCCCGCCACCCTCTGCAGCCGCTCATGCAGGCAGTCGATCGCCGTCTCGACTCTCCAGCGATTGTCCTCTTCGACCGCATGGCACAGAGTGTCGAAGAAACGGCCCAGCGACTCGCCAATCGCCTTGCCACGACGCTCGACTTCGAACACGTGATCCAAGCAGGTCAAGCGGATGCCGATGTCGGCGATCAGGAACGCCGTCGCCAGGGACCTCGAGAGGCTGAGCATCGTCTCGCTCGCATCGCCGGGCCCGCCGGTCAGTGTGTCCGCGGCCCCCAGCTGCCCCTGGTGCTCCTCGTCCTCATCAAACACCCAGCCGCTCTCAGCACCCCCGGGATCAAACGACTCAAACTCGGTCTCCACCACCCCCTGCCACTGGTTCCGTTCTCCCTCAACCCAGGCATCTCGTCTCGCGTCCATTCTGCGGCTCCCCGTTCCGAAGCGACGTCCGTCCCGTCATGGGATCGCACTCGGTGTTTTCGGTCTCGTGCTGCGGTCTGCGGACGACAGACCGTGGCCCGACTCGTCCCTCCTTTCCCTCCTGATACGTTCAGCCACCGTGTCTGCGACCATTGAACCCGCTGCCGGGGGACCACTGTCAATGCGTGTCCCGCCGGTTTTTCAGTTTTTCTCCGACCTCCCTGAATCTCCTGACCGCCCCGACTTCGACTTGCCCTTCAGCACGCCATCGATCATGCGGTAGGCCTCCTCGCGGATCTCGTCCGGGAAGTTGTGATTGGTGTCGGGGTGCCGGACCACCAATCGGCCCTCGCCCCCGAGCAGCTTGTAGATCGGCAGTGCGGCCTTCGCACAGCGGTCGACGCTGCGGGCACGGAAGTTGCCATCCCGCAGCGGCGCGTTGACGAAAAACGGGCGAGGAGCCAGGGCGCCGACCAGTTCCTGGAAATCGTAGGGGATCTCACCCAGCCGGCCGCGGTAGTTCGACAGCCGCGGCATGTAACGGATCTGGCACCAGCCGGACCCGAAGAACCAGACCCGCTCGGCACCGTCGTAGTAGTCCGGGTAGGCATCGAATCCGCAGCTGCTGGCCACCACGGTGATCCGCGTGTCAAGAACCGCCGTATAGATGGCGTTGTGACCTCCCAGCGAGTGGCCAATCGCGGCAAAACCGCGCGAGCTGTCGACGTACTTGAGCGAGGCCAGCAGGTCCAGGCCCCGCGAATTGTCCCAGATCGCCTTCATCGTTCCGCTGACATACCCCTGCCCGCCCAGGTTGGGCCAGTAGTTGGCCAGGTGCGGATAGGCCGGCGACAACGTCACATACCCTCTTTCGGCCAGCTCCTTGCCGTAGGCACGACCGGCTCGACCGCCCAGGCCCATCACCACCTTGTGACCCACGCTGTTGTCGGTCGGATGCAGGCACAGCACTGCCGCCGCCTTCCGCTTGCCCGCCAAGACATCCTTGGGAATGCAGAGGTAGGCCGGAGTCAGCATGTCGGGATCGACCCGGTACCCGATCAGGCGACGCCGGAAACTGCCCGCGTCCACGTCCTCCAGCACCTTCACCTCGACCGGACCCCGACGCTTGTCGCCGGGAAAGCGGCCCATCACCGCCTGCATCCCCTTGACGATCTCGGCCCGACGCCTGGCCCAGTCACCAGCCGTCTTGACCGGCTGAACCGCCCCACCCTCACCGTGAAACTGCATCAGGTTGTCGGTGCTCAACCGCTTGCCGTCGGCGGACTCGGCCACCGAAACCCAAGCACACCCCACCACCACCATCGCCAGCACACCAGTCACCCTGCCCATCATCGCTTCTGCCTCGTCCGCGGTTGTCCAAGTTGTCCACCCTCAGAAAACCAGCAACCGCCGTGGTTTGCAAACAAGCAACCACCATCCTCTCGTTGTTGAGGCCTGCCGAGGTGTCATAGAATCAGAGCTCTCCGGTCCCGCTCGCTAACTCACATCCGCAAGGACGGCACGGCTACCCTGATGCCACGTCGCACTCAACACCCCTGCCTGGCCCTCGTCCCGGACCTTGTCCTGGACCTTGTCCTGGCTCTTGTCCTGGCCCCGCTGATCGTGGGGGTCGGCGGTTGCGACGATCAGCAGCAGCAGACCCCGGTCCAGGTCCCCGGGAAACTCTACAAGGCAGACGACGGGCGGCTCGAAGGAGTGACACTCAGAGAGCGGCAGGTGACTCGAGACGACCTGCAGGCGATCGTGCAGGGTGGAAGCAGGGACCTGAAGTCGCTGAACCTGATCCGTTGCCGCATTTCCAGAGGATCACTCGCGGTGCTCAGCGGACTCGAACAACTCGATCACCTCGACCTCCGAGCCTCCTCGATCACCGACTCCGATCTCGAGGACATCGGCCGGCTCAAGACGCTCACCGTCCTGGACCTCTACGACACGCGGATCACCGACGCCGGTGTCGAACACCTCAAGGGACTCACCAACCTCAAGTCACTCGGCCTCTACAAGACCGACATCACCGGCGACGCCCTGGCCCACGTCTCCGACATGAAACAGCTCGACCTGATCACCGTCACCGAGACCCGGCTCGATGACGACAGCCTGAAACACCTCGAGGGCCTGCCGCAGATCCGCTACCTCGACATCGCCCAGACCCCGATCATCGGACATGGCCTGGAACACGTCACCGGCATGAAAGATCTCATCGACCTGAACCTGACCTACTGCCGCAACTTCAACGACACCGGACTGGCCCACGTCTCGGCCTTCCCCAAGCTCGAAGAACTCGTCCTGTTCCGCACATCGATCACCGACGCCGGACTGGCCCACATCGCCGGACTCCGCAACCTGACCTGGCTCGTGCTGCGGTGCACCCGCACCAGCGACGAGGGCCTGGTGCACCTGGCCGGGATGCAGAAGCTCGAGGTGCTGCTGGTCGAGTTGACCCGGATCACCGACGACGGGCTGCCGCACATCGGGAAACTCAAGTCACTGAAGAACCTGGGACTCAACCACAACGCGATCACCGACCGCGGCCTGCCCCAACTGGCGTCGCTGGAACACCTCGAAGAACTCTGGCTCGAAAACACCCTGATCACCGACGCGGGCATCCCCGATCTCGAGAAACTCAAGTCGCTCGAGCGACTGGCGATCGATCGCACGCTCATCAGCGACGCCGGCCTCGAGCGGCTCCGCAAGGCGTTGCCCCATTGCGAGATCACTCGAGACCGGGGGCTGTTGACCGAGGCTCATGTCGAGGCCGGTGGCAAGCTGTTCCCGGCACTGTCGGCCATCAACGCCAGGACAACACCACCCGGAGGCCGCCGGCCCAGTCGGCTCGACTTCAGCGATCTCGCCATCACAGACCGCTGCCTCGAACTGCTCGCCACCGACAAGAAAGCGTTCAGCGGCCTCAAGGAACTCAACCTCTACCGCACCTACGTTTCCGATCGAGGACTCGAGACCGTCGTCGGCTTCAGCGGGCTCCGTCAACTCGATCTCACCAACACCCAGGTCACAGAACGAGGCGTCGCACGCCTCGCGGCACTCAAGGACCTGACCGATCTCTCGCTGTGGGACACCCCGATCAACGACGACGCGCTGCCCCACCTCGCCGGACTCAAACACCTCGAACGACTCAACCTGATGGTGACACCGATCACCGACCGGGGAGTCCGCACGCTGGCCACGTTTCCCGCTCTGAAGCAGCTTCACCTCGGAGCCACACTGGTGACCGACAACGGGCTGGCATCACTGGCCACGCTCAACAACCTCGAACTGCTTGACTTGCGGCGAACCGCAATCACCGACGCCGGTCTGAAGTCACTCGAGGGACTCAAGACGCTCAGAGTTCTGCGGCTGGCCGACACCTCGACCACCGTCGTCGGACGCCTGAGACTCGGCAACCTGCTGCCTCGATGCCGGATCATCGACTCCCGTGCACCCCGTGCACCCCGGACCCCCCGGCCCGCTACTCAGCGCCCCGGATATCCGACGCTTCCGCCGAATCGCCCCTGACGACCGCCCAGAAGGTGCGGTCCTGGTCCGATTCGGGCACCAGTTGCAGGTTGGGAATGCAGCTGAACACGAGCGAGAAGACGACGGAGCTGACAAAGCCGACGACGAAGACCCACATCGAGAACCAGTCGGAAAAGGTCTCCGAGAAGGTGAACCACAGCGTGACGACGGCTCCGGAACACGTACCCAACAGCACGCCGGTCGCGGTGGCCCGTCTCAGAAACAGGCCGAGCACGAAGACGGCCAACAGTGGTGCGGCAAAGGCCCCGACCGTCTTCTTGGCCACCGCGAACACGTCGCCCAGTTCGCCGACGAAACACGCCAGCGTGATCGCCAGTGCGCCGATGACCACCACCATCACCCGAGCCACCAGCATCTCACCCGCCTCGGTCTTCGGTCGCCACTCCGGAGCCAGCCGGTCGCGAAAGTCGATCAGCAGGGCTGTGGTGATCGAGTGGATCCCCGAATCGACACTCGACATCGTCGCCGCCATCAAGGCGGCCACCAGCAGGCCCACCACCCCGGCCGGGAACTTCAGGCGGACAAACCGCGGCAGGGCCTGGTCATTGAGTCCCAGCTCGACGACATCGGCGTGCAGTTCCCGCGGGTGCGTGGCATAGTACTCGGCGATTGAGGCGTCACTGCTGCCGGCTCCCGCCTCGGCCAACCGCGCCCGCACCACCGCGACCTTGCCGTTCTCAGCATTGCTGAACTCGTCGATGGCCACGTCCGAGAGCATGTCGGGGTTGTGATGGAAGTAGCTGAACAGGCCCATGCCGATCATCAACAGGCCCGGCATCACGATCAGCATCGCCAGTTGCGACAGGATGAATCCGCTCTGTGAGGTCCGGACGTCCTTGGCCGCGATGTACCGCTGCACGGCGACCTGGTCGGCACCGAACGCCGAGAGCCCCTCGAGGAAACTGCCGATCAGGATCGCAAAGGTGCCGAAGCGGATCGTGGGGTCGAGCCGAAAATCAAACACCAGCCGATCACGGCCGCTGAAGTAGGTGTCGAAGATCTGCGACGCACCGCCCTCGGTCCCCGAGACCAGCAGCGCGGCGGCGAACAGGATCGTGCCGAAGAAGACGAAGAACTGGATCACGTCGGTCCACATCACCGCCCTCAGGCCGCCGAACATCGTGTAGATGATCGCCACCACGCCCAGGCCGACGATGACCAGGTACTGGTCCAGGCCCGAGATGCCCGAGATGGCGACCGAGGCGGCATAGGTCGCCGCGGCCATCCAGGCGATCCGTAACACCACGAACAGGCTGCTGGCCAGGCAACGGACCGAGACGTGGAATCGCTGCTCGAGATACTCGTACGCGGTGGCACAGTTGAGTTTCGAATAGACCGGGATGAAGACCCAGATCACCAGCGGCGTCGTCGCCAGGAAGGCCGCTGCGGCCAACATGATCCTCAGGCTGTCGCCGTAGGCCGTCGACGGGTACATCACGAAACTGTTGGCCGAGAACAGCGTCGCCATCACGCTCAGGCCCACCGTGATCCGGCCCATCGATCGCCCGGCCGTCAGGAACTCGTCCCGGTTCGACTGCCCCCTGAGTGCCAGGCCCAGGCCCAGCGACACCACCAGGTAGACGCCGATGACCAGCAGGTCCAGCCCACGCAACGACCCGCCCAGGGCAGCCAGTCCCTCAGACAACATTCGGTGTCCCGCAGTCGATCAGCATCTGTCGAGTCTTCTCGCGGAACTCGTCGCGGACGTCTCGGGTCGGAGGCCGACAGCGACTCGAAGCCAACCCGACCAGCTCCATGCACAGCTTGTCGATGTACCCGTCGCCGCTGGTGTAGTTTTCCATCTCGGCCCACAGCCGATAGTACGGCTCGGCCACGTCCAGCAGCTGACGCTGCACCTGCGAGTACTCACCCGCCTCGAGCATCCCCCACATCTTCACTCCCCATTCGGGCCAGTGGTTGCAGATGTGAAGCTCGATCGACCGCGCACCCAGCATGTGGCTGGTAACAAACCTCAGCTGGTTGTCAATCACCGCCACGCGGTCGCTGAATTCGTCGACAACTCGCTCGAAACCAAAGAACACGTCGCCCGGACTGCTCCACTTCAGCCCCACCATGTTGGGCAGCTCGATCAGCCGCTGGATCATGCCGTGCGAGACTCCCATCGACGTCCAGTAGGTGTTGTAGATGATCAGGCCCACCTCCGGAGCCGCCGCCGAGGCCGCCTTGATGTACTCGAAGAAATCGTCCTCGGTGTGAGAAAAATAAAAGGGTGGCGAGACCTGGATGTAGTCGGCCCCGAGTCTCTGGGCCGCGGCAGCCAGCTCGATCAACTCGGCCGTGCTCGTGGTCTGGGCCCCCATCGCCACCGGGATCCGACCGCCGGAGGCCTCGATCACCGTCCCGGCCACATCGATCCGCTCGGCAATCGACATCGTCGAAAAGTCGCCGGCGCCGCCGCCCGAGAGAAGCAAGCCGGTCCCCTCGCACAATCCTCCCGCGATCAGGAACTCGACGTGCTCGGCGATGCCCGGCAGGTTGACCGCCAGGGTGTCGTCGCAAAACAGTGTGGGAATCGTGACATAACAGCCCTGGAGCCGTTGCCTGAGTTGCTGTTGGTCCATCGAGGTGTCCGGTGGCGATTCGGGGCGATTGGTGCGGAAACCGGCATGATACCAGTTCGGCTTTGCTGTTGCCCTGTGGCGGGATTTCCAAGGATTCCGGCGGTCGACAGACTGGCCACGCAGAGTCACAAATCTCTGCTTTGCGCCGACGTGATAGAATCACTGGCCGAATACCGATACTATT
>Ga0310125_10000081_pt1 | contig 36674 bp, 25 predicted proteins | sample CB11b_Tmax_Bot8__FD_203508 | JGI IMG/M metagenome (GOLD analysis project Ga0310125, IMG submission 203508) | Marine microbial communities from Western Arctic Ocean, Canada - CB11b_Tmax_Bot8 | ecosystem: Environmental > Aquatic > Marine > Oceanic | place: Canada: Western Arctic Ocean | collected... | reverse complement strand
CAGCAGATAGCGCGCGAGCGAGGCCATGCAGATGACGGGTACCGCACAGTCTTCAACTGCAACGCTGCGGCAGGACAGACCGTTTTTCACATTCATCTGCACCTGCTCGGTGGCCGTAATCTGGGTTGGCCACCCGGTTAAATAGTGGTCGTCGAGAACTCAGGCTAGCCCACCGCCCAGCTCGATGACGCGCTCCCAGTGCTCATCCGAGACCGGCATTACTGAGAGACGACCGAATTTCACGAGATGGAATTCGGCGAATTCAGTCTGTGACTTGACCTGTGCCAGCGTTACTGGCTCCCTCAGCGCGGCCTTGTGCGCTACATCTACCACTGCCAGGCGATCTTCCTTTTCGACTCCGCAGTCACAGCCTGCCTGCCAGTGCGGGTAGGACTCACTCTCGACAGTAACTATTCCGCGCACACAGCGGTCGCTACCTGTATGGTAGAAGAACGCCTCATCGCCCGGCTGGCACTGCCGCAGGAACTTGAGCGCCCAGTTATTGCCTATCCCAGTCCAGCGAATGGCGCGATCATTCTCCATCTGCTCCCAGCTGTAGCTCGACGGTTCAGTCTTCAGCAGCCAGCGCGCCATTCAATCCTCGTTGGCCGGTGAGTATTCATCTTCTTTTATTCAGCCGAAGCCGCCGCCGCCGGGGTTGTGGCTTTCGTCGTAGTCGCTGCCATCGCCGTCATCCTCATCATCGTCCTCAGAATCTGGTACTCTGGGCCTTTCGTCCTCAGAATCTGGTATTCCATCACCATCGATGTCACCTTTACCACCTTCTTCCAGAGGTCCTTCAACTTTATCTTCACCAGAGTCTTCCGCTGCGGGTGCGCCCTTAGCGACACCCTCGTCGAAGGCGGCCTTGGATTGCCCTAGGCTCTTCGCCAGCTCGGGCAGTTTCTTCGCGCCGAAGAGCAGCAGGATGATGCCGCCGATGATGAGGGCCTCGGTAGTGCCGAACATGGCACGCCAGCCAGCGGGGGGTGATTACGGTTTCGGGCGCAAGCGCTAAACTGCGCGCAGGCTGGCACCCTGTGGACCGCGACACGTGGGTGACCGCCGCCGGGAGCGTACGGCGACACGCTGCGCTGCACCTACTGCTGGCTGGCGCGCTATTCCTCGGCGCGTTCGAGCTGGCGCCAGCGCTGCTGGCCGAACTGCGCGACCGCCTCCTGCCGCAGGACGCGACGCTGGTCTACCTCGCTCCGGCGGAATACCTGCTGCTGCGCTTCCGGCTCGCCGGCTACGCGGCGCTCTGCGGGCTGGCGCTCACCGCCGGCATCGACGCGTGGGTCGCCTTGCGGGGTCGCCTTGCGGTGGGCAGCCCCGGAGTCGCCCGCGTCACAGCGGTGCTGCTGGCGGCGCTGGCGCTCTTCGCGGCGGGCGTCGCGTATGCACAGCTGCTGATGCTGCCATTGGTACTCGAATACCTGCACGGCGACGCGGCGGCCGCCGGCTTCGCCTCGACCTATTCCCTGAGCGCATTCTACTCCTTCGTGCTGTTGCTCACAGTTACCTTGGGCCTCGCGTTCGAGCTGCCGCTGGCGGTGCTGCTAGTGCTACGGCTCGAGCTGGCGACCGTCGCGCAGCTGGCACACTACCGGCGACACCTCGCCGTCGGCTTCTTCGTGCTCGCCGCCCTCATCACGCCACCCGACGTCATCTCGCAGTTCCTGCTAGCTGTACCGCTGCTGCTGCTGTTCGAGCTGTCGTTGCTTGCAGGTCGAGTCTCCGGCAAAGACTAAACTCACCATAATGCTGTATGATTTGCCATGCGGTAGCACTGCGTGGCTTGAGTGAGTTCGGTTGCCACGCCTCGGCCCCTGCCTACTCATCAACCAGTTTTTCAATCCGTCCCTTCAACTTGGCCAATCTCGCATCTCGGTTCTTAAGTTCCTTTAGCAACCGCCTGGAGAACCTGCAGCTGCTTTGCCGTGACTGCAACCGGAGGAAGGGGGTCGATTGACTGCCCCCGAGAAACACCTAAACCCACCCGGCAATTGCGGGCTCCTTGTCCACGCCAATGATGAAGCAGTATTACTCCATCAAGCGCGAGCATCCCGACGCACTGCTGATGTTCCGCATGGGTGACTTCTACGAGACCTTCGGCGAAGACGCGCGCACTGTTTCACGCGAGCTGGACATCGTGCTCACCGCGCGCGACCGCAAGTCGAAGAACCCGGTGCCGCTCGCCGGCATCCCCTACCACGCGCTTGACAGTTACCTAGCGAAACTGATCCGCCGTGGCTACCGTGTCGCCATCTGTGACCAGCTGGAAGACCCACAGGCGGCGCGCGGGCTGGTGAAGCGCGGCGTGGTCCGCGTCGTCAGCCCCGGCACCGTCGTCGAAGGCGCGCTGCTCGACGCCGGCCACAATTTCCTCGCTGCCGTGCTCGAGAGCGACGGCCGCTACGGGTTGGCACTGCTCGATATCTCGACCGGCGACTTCCGCGCGGCGCAGTTCGCCAGCCGCGGCGGCCTCGAAGCAGAACTGGTGCGGCACGCACCCGCCGAAGTGCTGGTCGCGCCGGTCGCAGATGCGACCGACAGCGGTGGCGACGCTGGCCTTGCGGGCTGGCTCCGCGCGCACGGCCTCGCCGTCACCGAAGCGGAGCTGGCGGGCTGGCTGCACCCGGTCGCCGCGAAGGCGCTCAAGGGGCGCTTCGGCGCGCTCGGGCTGGAGCCGCTGGCGACGACCGCCGCCGGTGCGGTGCTCGAATACGCCGGCGCGACACAGTTCTCCGAACTGGCGCACTTGCACCCGCCGGTGGCGCTCGCGACGCACGAGCAGATGATACTCGACGCGGTGACGCTGCGCAACCTCGAAGTCGTCCGCGCGGTCGGCGACGGCGGCGTGCGCGACTCGCTTTACGGCCATATCAACACGACCGTCACGGCGGGCGGCGGCCGCACTCTGCGCGAATGGCTGCTGCGGCCGCTCGCGACGCTGGAGCCACTGGCGGCGCGGCACGACGCAGTGGGCGAGCTCGTCGGGAAAACGCTGCCGCGACGCGAAATCCGCGACATCCTCAAGGGCTTCCAGGACGTCGAGCGGCTGCTGTCGCGCGTCGGCCACGGCTCGGCCTCGCCGCGCGACCTCGCCGGCCTCGGGCAGAGCCTCGCCATCGTCGGCGAACTACAGCAGCTGCTGACGGAAGAGCCGCTCGAAGCGGCGCTGCTCGCCGCGACCGCGGGCGAGATTGACCCCCACCCCGAAGTTTCGAAGCACCTAGCACAGGCGCTGGTGGAGGAACCACCACTGGTCATCCGCGACGGTGGTATCTTCCGCGCCGGCTTCTCCAGCAAACTGGACCAGCTGCGCGGGCAGGCGACGCAGGGGCGCGAGTGGGTCACCGCGCTGCAGGTGCAGGAACGCAAGCGGACCGGCATCGCCAGGCTGAAGGTAGGCTACAATCGCGTCTTCGGCTACTACCTTGAAATCCCGAAGAAAGATGCGAAGAAAGTCCCCGAAAGCTACCACCGCAAGCAGACTGTTGCGACCGGCGAGCGCTACATCACCCCCGAGCTGAAGGAGCAGGAGTCCTCCATCCTGCGCGCCGACGAGCGCGCCACCGCGCTGGAGGGCGAGCTGTTCCGCGAGCTGCGCGAATGGGTGCTGGCGCGGCTGCCGTCGCTACAGGCGACCGCGCGCGCCGTCGGCCAGCTCGATGCGCTGGCGGCGCTGGCCGAAGTTGCCGGGACGCGCGACTACTGCCAGCCCGAAATGTCCGAAACGGGCGCGCTGCACGTCTCCGACGGCCGCCACCCCGTCATCGAGCGGCTGCGCGAAGGCGAGTACATTCCCAACTCATTGCACCTCGACGACGCGCAGCGGCAGGTGATGGTCCTCACCGGCCCCAACATGGGCGGCAAATCCACCTACATGCGCCAGACGGCGCTCATCTGCCTGCTGGCACAGGCCGGCTCATGGGTCCCCGCTGCGTCGGCGCGGCTGCCGCTGGTCGACCGCATCTTCACCCGCGTTGGCGCGCACGACGACCTGGTCCACGGCCACTCGACCTTCATGGTCGAGATGCTCGAGCTCGCCAACATTCTGCAGAACGCGACGCCACGCTCATTGGTGCTGCTCGACGAAATCGGCCGCGGCACCTCGACCTACGACGGGCTGGCGATTGCGTGGGCCGTTGCTGAGCAGCTCCACGCCGGCAAGGGCGTCAAGACCATGTTCGCGACGCACTACCACCAGTTGACCGACCTGGCACGGCTGCTCGACCGCGCCTTCAACTCGCACATGCAGGCGCGTGAGGAGGGCAACGAACTGCTGCTGCTCTACCGCGTGGCGGAGGGACCAGCCGACGCATCGTTCGGCGTCCACGTCGCGCAGATGGCGGGCGTCCCTGACGCCGTCACGAGGCGTGCCCGTGAGGTGCTCGGGAAGCTGGAGCAGGACGCAACCGTCGAGGTCTCGACCGCGGGCGGCCCGGTGCAGGCGGTCTTCGATCTGGCGCAGGAAGCTGCTGCCGAACAGAAAGCGGATCCACTGCACGACGAAATCCGCAAGCTGGATCTGATGAATATGACACCGTTGCAGGCGCTCGAGAAGCTGCATGACCTGCAGCAGGAATTGCTCTAAACTGCGATATCGAGCAGGAAGCTGCGCTGCTTCTCGTTGCCCTGCTCGTCGAACGCGGTGATGCGCACGGTGTAGCTGCCCGAATCGAGCCCGTCTTCGAGCAGGAAATACCAGCCGTAGCTCGCTTCGACGCCCCATGCGTTGCCGGCCGGCAACGGCTGCAGCCGTCCATACGCCGCGCCGTTGAGCACCAGCCCCGCCCCATCCTTCTGCAGCGCCAGCCGTGCCTCGGTCACTTCGCGGTTGTCGCGCAGGTCGACGACGAAGAGCAGCGATGCGTCGTGGTCGGGGGCGACGGTGGTGTTCCAGCCGTCGTCGTCCTCGACGTAGAAATCGAGCCCGCCAACGCGCGGCGGGGCGATGTCGCTGAAGGGGGGATTCGAGAGCAGGATGAAGACCCCCAGCCAGGCGAAGAGCGCCGTCAGGATTGGCCCGGCCCAGCTCTTGCGCTCGAAGCTGCTGGTGTCGATTAGCAGTGGCAGGATTTTGATAATGGCGAAGCAGGCGGCGAAGCCAAAGAGCAGCCCGTAGCGCGCCTGCCCCGTCGCGAGCAAGAGCTGCCAGCTCATGAGCCCGACGAGTAGCGCCCAGGCGACGCCGATTAGCCCCGCCTTCGAGTCGCGCACCTCCTTCTCGAGCCACTCGGTGCGGTCGAATTCGGGGAACGCGAACGACGGCTCTGCCTTCTCGCCCTTCTTCTTCTTGGCCATAGCGTCGCGCGCAGCGCAGCAGGCTACAAATAAAGCCCCCCGCTCGCGCGGCACCTGTGGCCAGCCTTCCCGATTTCAGGCAGCTCTCCGACAGTGTGCGCACGCTCGACCGCGCGCGCGTCGAGTCGTTCCTGCTGGCGCACTGGCGGCTGCTGACGTTCCTGCTGGCGCTGCTGCTGCTCGGCGGCTTCTCGCCCTCGTCGGGCTACACGCGCTTCGCGCTGCTGGTCGCCGTGTGGGTGGGCGGGCTGCGCTGGGCGCAGAACCGGGGGCAGCTCGAGCCGCTCGACCTCGACCTCATCTGGGGCCGCTCGTTCCTGATGTGGCGCACCGGGCGCGGCAAGCTCTTCATCGAGCGCATGGCGCAGTATCCCACCGTCTGGCGCCGCTTCGGCGACGTGGGGCTGGTGATGGTCTTCGGAACGATGGTGACGATGCTGTCACTGCTGGTGTGGCAGGCGTTCCTGGTCTTTGATATCCCCAAGTCAGCCGCAGTCTCCCCAAAGCTGATGCTGGGGCTGCCCGGCCTCAACCCGGTCATCCCGCTCTGGTATGGGATTGCCGCGCTCGCGATTGCGATTGTGGTGCACGAGTTCTGCCATGGCATTCTGGCGCGCGTCGCCAACGTGCGGCTGAAAGCGCTCGGCCTGCTCTTCTTCGCCGCGCCGATCGGCGCCTTCGTCGAGCCTGACGAAGAAGAGATGGTCGCGATGCGCCGCATTGACCGCATGCGGCTCTACGCCGCCGGCCCCGCGTCGAACATCACGCTCGCTTTCCTCTTCGCACTGCTCTTTTCGTGGGGCATGGTTGCGGCGCTCGAGCCGGCGCACGACGGCGCGCTGACCGCGACAGTCGTCGCTGACTACGCCGGCGCCGAAGCTGGCCTCGAGCCGTGGATGCTGCTCACCGCGGTAAACGGCACCGACATCGAGAGCGCCGCCGACTTCGGCGGGGCGCTGAACCAGACCTGGGCGGGGCAGAACGTGACTGTGCAGGCGCTCGACAAGGGGCAGTCGCGCAGCTTCGACGCCACGCTTGACGACAAGGGGAGCTACTACCTGCAGTATTACCCCGATTACTACGAGCCGTGGATGTCAGGGAAAGGCTTCCTCGGCGTCGCGGTGACCGACCAGTCGGCCGTCACCGACGGGCTGGCGCATCCGGCGCGGGATGGTTGGTCGCTGCTGCGCTACATCACGCTGCCGTTCCTGAAGCTGCAGCCGTTCCCCGAGCATTTCACCGCGCTCTTCGAGCCGAGCGGGTTGCCGGGGCTGCTGCCCGACGGGCTCTTCTGGATGACAGCCAACCTGTTCTACTGGATTTTCTGGCTCAACCTGATGGTCGGCATGACCAACGCGCTGCCGGCGGTCCCGCTCGACGGCGGCTTCATCTTCGGCGACTCGGTCGCCGCCATGCTCGACCGGCTCAAGTGGCCGGCGCTCTCGGCGGAGCGCAAGGAGCAAATCACCGACCGGCTCGTCTCGGCGCTCGCAATCCTGGTCATCTCGCTGGTCATCTGGCAAATGGTCGGCCCGCGGCTGGTCGGGACCGAGGTGGCGTTCCTGCAAGCGCGGTTTGACTCGAGCGACGACGAGGGGTGGAACGGCGCCAATTTCGATTTCGACGCGTCGCTGTCGGTCGGCGGCTTCGTCGAGTGGGAGTGGGATTTCGGCGACGGTGCGACCGCCAGCGGCGAACAGGCGTCGCACGCGTGGGATGCCGGCGGCGCCTACTACGTCGTGCTGACCGCCAAGGCCGCGGATGGCCACCAGAGTCGCGCCTACCAGCCGGTGGTCATCGACCAGCGCGCGCAGGCAAGCGGCGATGTTGATGTGCTCGACAGCGCGACAGAGGCAATCGCTGCCAGCCCCTACATCGGCGAGGTCCGCACCGTGATTTCCATTACCGGCGAGAACCTGCTCCTCTCCAGCGCCGTCACCGTCACGCTCATTTCGCCTTCCGGGGAGACGCAGCAGCAGGCCGTGACCGTCGGGGCGGGGAACACGCAATCCTGGGGCTGGACTGCCGACGGCGAGGTGGGTGACTGGGAGGTCGACCTCGAATCGGAGGATTTCGAGTTCAGCTACGAAGTGGCGTGGGAGCTGGATTACCGCCTTGCGGCCTGATTAATCGCGCCCACCGCGCTCATAACTAATATTAAGCCCCCCCCGAGCCCTGCCGAGGCAGGATGAGCGAAGACCCGATACCGCTGAAAGCCATCCACCACGTCGAGTTGTGGGTCGGCAACGCCAAGCAGGCCGCCTACTACTACCGGCAGGCGTTCGGCTTCTCGCAGGTTGCCTACGCCGGGCTGGAAACGGGCGTGCGCGACCGCGCCAGCTACGTGCTGGAGCAGGGGCGCGTGCGGCTGGTGCTATCAACCCCGCTCAGCGGCGACAATGGCATGTCCTCGCATCTGGCACGGCACGGCGACGGCGTGCGCGACATCGCGTTCCACGTTGGCGACACGGATGCCTGCTTCGCCGCCGCCGTAGAGCGCGGCGCGAAAGTGGCGAGCGAGCCGCGGACGCTCAAGGACGAAAACGGGTCGGTGCGGCACGCCGCGATTCACACTTACGGCGACACGCTGCACTCGTTCATTTCGCACGACGACTACGACGGCCCCTTCCTGCCAGGCTACCGCGCCGCGGCGATTGCAGGCGATTCCGTGGGGCTGCGGTTCGTCGACCACATCGTCGGCAACGTCGAGCTGGGGAAGATGAACGAGTGGGCCGGTTTCTACGCTAGCGTCCTCGGCTTCAGCCAGCAGCAGCACTTCAGCGACGAGGATATCTCGACCGAGTACAGCGCGCTCATGTCGAAGGTAATGGAGTCAGACAACGGTCGCATCAAGTTCCCCCTCAACGAGCCTGCCGAGGGGCGGCGCAAGTCGCAGATTGAGGAGTACCTCGACTTCTACGACGGCCCCGGCGTCCAGCACATTGCGCTGCTGACCGATGATATCATCAAGGCGGTTGAGAAGCTGCGCGCCAATGGCGTCGAGTTCCTGCACGTGCCCGACGATTACTACGACACGCTGCAGAAGCGCGTCGGTGCGATTGACGAGGACATGGCGGAAATCCGCAGGCTGCGCATCCTCGTTGACCGCGATGACGAAGGATACCTGCTACAATTATTCACCAAACCGGTCGAGGACCGGCCAACGCTCTTCTACGAGGTCATCCAGCGCAAGGGCTCGCGCGGCTTCGGCTACGGCAACTTCAAGGCGCTGTTCGAGGCCATCGAGCTGGAACAGGCAGCCCGCGGGAATCTCTGATGCACCGCTACCACCGGCTGGGTGAGCTGCCGAAGAAGCGGCACATGGCGCTGCGCAAGCCGGAGGGCGGCATCTATTACGAGGAGCTGAAGGGCAACAGGGGGTTCGTCGGACCGTCGTCGCTGCTCTACCATCTCCACCGCCCCACCGCCGTCGTCGGGACGAAACTGCTGCGCGAAGTCAAGCTCGAGGAGGACCCCGACCAGCGGCTGCGCATGCGCCACTTCTTTTCCGACCGGCTGAAGCGCGGCGGAAGCCCGGTGCTCGACCGCACGGCGATTATGTTCAACAACGACGTCACGCTCTGGATGGCGTTTCCCGACGCGGAAGACGAGTTCTACTACCGCAACGCGCAGGCCGACGAAATCGTCTACGTCAGCGACGGGAGCGGGACGCTCGAGACCGCCTTCGGGGAACTCACCTACAGTCAAGGTGACTACCTCGTTATTCCGCGCGGCATCCTGCACCGCTACCACCTTGGTAAAGGTGATCAGCGCTTCTTCATCACTGAAGCAAAGGGTGAGGTGCGCACACCCAAGCGCTATCGCAACGAATACGGCCAGCTCATCGAGCGCTCGCCCTTCAGCGAGCGCGACTGGCGCGTGCCCGAAAATCTCAAGACGGTCGACAAGCAGGAGCCAACCGCCATCATCGTCAAGCAGCGTGACCTGCTGACCGAGGTTACGCTGGCCCACCACCCCTGCGACGTCGTCGGCTGGGACGGCTACTACTACCCGTATGCTTTCAGCATCCACGACTTCGAGCCGATTGTCGGCCGCTACCACGAGCCGCCGCCGGTCCACCAGACCTTCCAGGGCGATAATTTCGTCTTGTGCAGTTTCTGCCCGCGTCCCTACGACTTCGGCGAGGATGCCATCCCGGCGCCCTACAACCACGCCAACGTCATGTCCGACGAGGTCATCTACTACGCCAGCCCGAAGTTCATGTCGCGCAAGGGTATCGAATACGGCTCGATCACGCTCCACCCCGACGGCATCACCCACGGCCCGCACCCCGGCCGCTACGAGGCAAGTATCGGCGCCGAGGCGACGGATGAGCTGGCGGTGATGGTCGATACCTACTACCCGCTCAAGGTTGCCAAACAGGCCCTCGATATCGAGGACGGCGACTACGGCCGCTCCTGGCTCTCCGACGGCGAAGGCTTCGAGGACGCGCTCGGGACCTGAAGCGAGCGCAGCCGTTTACATGGTACCCGCTGAATCCCACCCAGAACCATGAGTCCCACCGATGCGCTGCCGCCGTTCCTGTACGGCACCGCCTGGAAAGAAGAGCGCACCGGCCCGCTGGTCGAACTGGCGCTGCGGCAGGGGTTCCGCGGCATCGACGCCGCCAACCAGCGCAAGCACTACAACGAGGCGGCGGCGGGCGAGGCGGTCGCGCGCGCGATAGCGGCCGGCACGGTCGCCCGCGAGGAGCTGTTCCTGCAGACCAAGTTCACCCACCGGCCGGGGCAGGACCAGAGACTGCCGTACGACCCGGCGGCGCCGGTCGGCGAACAAGTGCGGCAGTCTTTCGAGAGCTCGCTGGAACACCTACGCACCAGTTATCTGGACTCGTACCTGCTGCACGGCCCCAGCCAACGACCGGGGCTGATGGAGCAGGATTGGGAAGCGTGGTTCGCGATGGAGGCGCTGCACGCTGATGGTCGCGTGCGGGCGCTTGGCGTCAGCAATTTTGACTCCGGGCAGCTGGAGATGCTGCTCGACCGCGCCACCGTCAGGCCGACCTTCGTCCAGAACCGCTGCTTCGCCGCCACCGGCTGGGACTGGCAGGTGCGGCAGGTGTGCCGCGAGCACAGCATCGCTTACCAGGGCTTCAGCCTGCTGACCGCCAACCGCGAAGTATGGCTGGGCCAGCGCGTCGCCGGAATCGGCGACGCGCATTCGCTGGCGCCGGCACAGGTCATCTTCTGCCTAGCGCTCGAGCTGGGGATGCTGCCGCTGACCGGCACGACCGACGCGGCGCACATGGCCGATGCCTTGGCGTGCCGGACGGGGGTCCTGTCCGCTACGGAGGTCGCGGAACTGGAAGGGATTGCCCTGCGGCAGGGGTAATAATAGGGCAGCACTGTCCCGGCGTGCGATTCCCAATGCTGTTGGCCGCGCCGGCGCTGCACCCGGCCTGATGGAGGAATAGATGGACGACCAGACAATCATCTTCCTGCTGGCGGCAATCATGTTCGCCGGCGCGCTGGCGTTCGGCTACATCCCGCTCGGCTTCCGTTTTTCCCACGCGCGGCTGGAGCAGTTCATGGCGCTTGGCGCCGGGGTGCTGGTCGGCTCCGCCTTCCTGGTCATCATCCCCGAGGGGCTGGAGCTGACGCTGGGTGGGGCGGCCGGAATCGCGCCACTGTTTCTCGGCGGCGCGATCCTAGCCGGCTTCACGCTGATGCTGCTGCTCGAATTCTTCGGGCTGCCGCACGCGGTCCACCATGAGGAGGACCGCGAGCTGCTGAGCCTCTCGGCGACCATCGGACTGGTCATCCACGCCTTGGTCGACGGGCTGGCGCTCGGTGCCTCGGTCACCAGCAGCACCGAGACGGGGCTGATTGTCTTCGTCGCCATCATGCTCCACAAAGGACCGACTGCCTTCGGACTGGCGTCGTTCCTGGCACACATCAAGACCGGGCAGGCGCGGTCGCGGCTCTACCTGCTGCTCTTCGCGCTGACGTCGCCGCTGGCGGCTATCCTAGCGTTCTACGCCCTGCGCGACAGCGCACTGGCGAGCGACGCCAACGTCGGGCTGGCGCTGCTCTTCTCGGCCGGGACGTTCCTCTACGTCGCGACGGTGGACGTCCTGCCCCAGGTGCACAGCCACAACCACGACGGCGAGTCGCCGACCAGATTCGTTATTCTGGGGATGCTGCTGGTACTGATGGTGGCGCTGCTCGGGCCGGGCCACTAGGGGCTGCCGGCGCTTGAAATCGAGCGGCTGGCCACCCCTGCCACCCCGGGGAAGGTACTGGAAACCCCAAAGGCGTGGAAAAACCATTTATAACGAGGTTGCGCATTACCGCTTCGGTAGTGGCATGTAATCTTGCAGGGGCATATCCTGCCCGCAGCGGGACGTGTGAAAAACGGGAAAATGGAAAAAGGAGCGCCCCGAACCGCATCCCGCATAACGACTGCCCTGCTGCCGCTCCTGCCGCTCCTCTTCGCCCTGCCGTCCACGAGCGCCAGCGAGACGGAGCTGTGGGACAGCGGCGAACTGGAGCAGGGAGCGAACTGGACACACACCTTCTCCATGGCGACCAACGACATGTTCTACTGCAAACCACATTCCCCCGACAAGGGCTTCGCCGACTTCACCGGCTGGGTGAATGTATCCGATGACACCAATGCCAGCGCCAAGGACGTCACCATTTACATCAATGACTTCAGTTACGAGCCGCGCGCGGTGCTGATCAAGCCCGGCACCAGCGTCACCTGGACCAACAACGACAGCGCCGTCCATACCGCCACCAAGATGGATATGGACGGACGCGAGGAGGAGGAAGATACCCCCGGCCTCGGACTGGGGGCGACGGCCACCGCCCTCGCAGCAACCTCCATCGTAGCCAGCCTCCGGAAGCGGGGGAGGCAGCGATGAACCGCTCCAGCGAGCCACTCTACGTCTTGCTTACCGGCCTCTCGCTTGTCCTCTTGATTATCCCCTGGATTCTGGGCGGTGCCTTCGCCCCGGAGGGGGGAGGCGGTGACAGCGGCGCCCACGCCGGCCACGGTGGTGGCGGCGGGGGGATGACTGCGGGCGAGTTCATGCAGACCGCCCTCCGCTTCGAGTCCGACAACTGGAACGAATCGCTCGGCATCGTTGTCGCCCCCGACCCGGGCTGGATGATAATGGGCGGGCATCGGATGTCGATGAGCCCGGTCTACCTCGCCGCCTACCAGTGGGGCTATACTCCAGCGGCAATCCAGCTCGAGGCCGGTGTCGAGTACCAGTTCAACATGATGGCACTGGACGTCTACCATGGCGCCTCAATCAACACCGACTCCGGCAGCCAGATGATTCGGCTGACTCCGGGATTTGTGCTTGAAACGAGACTGACTTTCGACGAGCCGGGGACTTACACCCTCTACTGCACCTACTACTGCGGCAAGGACCACAACTCCATGAGCGGCAGCATCGTCGTAGTGTGACATGAGCGACGACACCCCCTCGGACGTGGACACCGAGGAGAGTGGCGACAGCGTCGCGGAGAACGGCGGGGGTCTGCAAGCAACGCTGGCGGGGCTGCCCGCAGGGGACCGGCAGCTGCTGTGGGGTTTCATCCTCGCCAGCCTGTTTACGCTCGGACTCGGGGTGCTCTACGCTTTGGTGCTAGTGATGGTCAAGGGGGGTTTCATCGAACTCGAGTCGACCCTCGCCTACACCGTGCTGACCCTGCATGCGACCACGGTGTTCTACTACTGGCTCTACTTCGTGCAGGTGGCGATGGCGTACGTCTTCGTCCTCACCTACACCGAGGGGGTCGACCGCCTGGCCTGGCGCCCGCTGGCGTGGCTCGGCTTCGGGCTGATGTCGGCCGGCTTCCTGATGAACCAGGCCGCACCGTGGCTGGGGGCGGCAATCACCTACGAAGGGCTGGCCCCGCTCTCGGAAGGAATGGAGGGCTCCGACTGGTTCTACCTCGGCTACGTCCTGCTTGGACTGGGGCTGCTGTGCGTCTCCCTCCCCTGCATCGTTACTCCGCTGATGGCAAAGTGGGAGGGCAGGGTCGAGAACTGGTCCTCCATCACTTTCGCCGCCACGCTGTGGGCCGCCCTGCTCACCATCACCTCGCTGGCAGCGCTCAACGTGTTTGGAAAGGCCGCCTTGGTGGCGTTCGGTGTAATCGAGCCGATAGAAGGCTTCGACTACAAGAGCGCCTACCACGTGCAATTCCACAACATGCACTACCTGCCGCTGCTGTCGACGGTGCTGGTCTGGTACGTGCTGGCAGAAATCACGACCGGGGTGAAGAGCATCTTCAGCGACCGCTTCTCGAAGATTGTCTTCTCGCTCTACCTGGTCGTGCTACCACCCACCTTCCTCTACCACATGTTCCTTGACCCCAGCGTTTCGGCGACGATGAAGACCGTCGCCTCGACCCTCGCCATGTTCATCAGCATCCCGACCATCATGGTGTTCCTCGTCATCCTGGTCTCCCTCGAGGCGAGTGCGCGGACCAGCGGCGCGCGCCCGGGGCTGTTCAGCTGGATGCGCGACCTGCCGTGGGGCAACCCCGCCTTCAACTCGATTGCCGCCGCCACGGTCGCCGCCGCCGCCGGGGGGGTGCTGGCCAACATACTCATCCAAGTGAAGTTCGCGGGCTTGCTCTCGGATACCTTCGTAATACCGGCCTACTTCCACTTCTTCACCGTGGGCACCGTCACGCTGACCTTCATCGGATTGCTGATGTACATCGTACCGTCCCTCTCCGGCCGGCAACTCTGGAACCCGTCACTGATGTGCCGCCTGCCGTGGCTGCTCACTGCCGGCGTCTACCTCTTTGGAATCTCAGGCATCATCGCCGGATACCTCGGCGCGCCGCGACGCACGCTCGCCCCAGAATATGACCTGCACGGGTGGATTCCGGGCTTGATGGCGCTGGTCGGCATCGGCGGAATCGTGATGGCGGTCGTGCTTCTGCTCTTCCTCTACGCATTCGTGGAGACCATCCGCAACGGCGTGGTGGCCGGACGGGGGCAGGAGACCTCCAACCTTCCGACCGTGAACTGGACGCCAGCCACGCCGGGGTCCGCCAGCGCCATGACCGGCACCATCGTGATGATAGTCATGCTCATCATCCTGTTCGCGCTTACCTGGCTAACGTTTGGAATGGTGGAGGGACTGCCGGGATGAGTGCGGGGGCAGATGACCGGGGCAGCGACGCCCAAATCATGCTGTTCGTCACCTTCGTGTGGATTGTCTGTACCATAGCCTTCAGGTTCATCGAGATGAAGATGCCGGACGCCGAGATTGCCTGGACCGCAGGCATCCTGTTCTTCCTGCTGATGACCGGCGGAATCTGGATGGCCGATTCGCACGGCAAGCAGGACTAGAACGGCCGCCTGAAAGCCTAATACCGGCCGCCTGAAGTCGGCGCCGATGCGACCCGCACGCGCGCTGCTGGCCGGGATGGTGGACTACGCCGGGCTCTTCCCGCCGGCGCAGCTTCCGCTGGAAGCGGCGGTGCGCGAATACAGTGCCCACCTCGGCGACGCGGAAGCGTGGATGCTGGGACGCTTCATCATCCCGGCGCAACGGCTGGACGAGCTGGAATCCCACCTCAAGGCGTTCCCGAAAACGCTGCGAATCGCTGCGCTGGGGAAGGGCGGTCGCTCCGAAGACAAATATTTAAAGAATCTTGACGCCGACCTCGCCGCCATCGAAAACTTTCGCGCTGCGCACGGCGACACGGTCGCGGTCGAGAGTTTCGAAGCGCGGCTGCCGCCGCTGCCGGTCTCCGACGCGTTCGTCGCGGCGGTCGCCGAGCGGCTGCGCGGGGCGGAGCTGGCGCAGTTCCACGAGTTCGCGGTTGATGAGCATCTCGAAGCGACGCTGGCGGCGCTCGCGGCCGCGAGCGCCGGGGCGAAGCTGCGTTGCGGCGGCGTAAACACTGACGCGTTCCCGGCGCCCGAGCAGGTCGCGCGCTTCATCGTTGCCGCGCGCGACGCCGGAGTACCGGCCAAATTCACCGCCGGGCTGCACCATCCAGTGCGGTTTTACGATAAAGGCATCGAAACCGAGATGCACGGCTTCCTGAACCTCTACGTCGGCGGGATGCTGGCGCACACCACCGACCTCAACTGGCAGGAACTGGCGGGCGTCATCGCCGACCAATCACCCGATGCGTTCGCGCTGACCGGCGTCGGCGTCGAGTGGCGCGGGCGGCTGGTGCGCGCCGAAGATGTGGCGCGGCTGCGCGAAAACGCGCTGCTGGGGCAGGGGAGTTGCTCTTTTGCCGAGCCGGTGGCTGACCTGCGCGATATGGGGTGGCTCTGATGGCTGGCGACGCCAATGACCCGACGTTGCGGTCGTGGGTCGAAGTCGATGCGGACTCGCATTTTCCAATCCAGAACCTGCCGTTCGGGGTCAGTTGCCCCAAGGCAGGTGGAGAGTTGCGCGTCTGCTCCGCCATCGGCGATTTCGTGCTCGATCTGGCGGTGCTCGACGAAGCCGGCGCCTTCGATGAGACGCCGGTCACCGGCACCGAAGCGTTCCACGAGCCGACGCTGAACGCCTTCATGGCGCTCGGCCGCGAAGCGTGGTCGGCCACCCGCCAGGCGCTGAGCCGGCTGCTGCGCGACGACTGCGGCGAGCTGCGCGACGACACGGAACTGCGCGAGCGGGCGCTGCTGCCGGTCGACGCGGTCGAGCTGCAGCTGCCGGTCGACGTCGGCGACTACACCGACTTCTACTCGTCGCGCGAGCACGCGACCAACGTCGGGACCATGTTCCGCGGCGCCGATAATGCGCTGATGCCGAACTGGCTGCATCTGCCCGTGGGCTACCACGGCCGTTCCTCCTCAATCGTGGTGAGCGGCGCCCCCGTAAGACGACCGCAAGGGCAGACGCGCCCCGACGACGCGCAGCCGCCAGTCTTCGGCGCCAGCCGCATGGTCGACTTCGAGCTTGAGATGGGCTTCTTCATCGGCCCCGGCAACGGGTTGGGCGACCCGGTCCCTATCGGGGAGGCCGAGTCGCACATCTTCGGGATGGTGCTGGTCAACGACTGGTCGGCGCGCGACATCCAGAAGTGGGAATACCAGCCGCTCGGGCCGTTCCTGGCGAAGAATTACGCCACCACCATCTCGCCTTGGGTCGTGACACTCGACGCGCTGGAACCGTTCCGCTGCGCCAGTCCCGCGCAGGAGCCGGCGCCGCTGGAGAACCTGCGCGGCGGCGGCGACGGCGCCTTCGACATCGCGCTCGAAGTCTGGCTCGCGCCCGACGGCGGTGACGCAACGCGCCTCTGCCGGAGCAATTACCGCCACCTCTACTGGTCGATGGCGCAGCAGCTGGCGCACCACGCCTCGGGCGGCTGCAACCTGCGTACCGGCGACCTGCTCGCCTCCGGCACCATCTCGGGGCCGACCGACGACAGCCGTGGCTCGATGCTCGAGCTGGCGTGGCGCGGCGAACAACCGCTGACCCTCGACTCGGGCGAGCAGCGCGGCTCGATTCAGGACGGCGACACCGTCACGCTGATCGGCTGGTGCCAGGGCGACGGCTATCGCGTCGGCTTTGGCGAATGCAGCGGGAAGCTACTGCCAGCGCACTGACCCCTCGCGCGCACGGCGTGTTCGAGATAGCGCTTATATAAACCAGCGAGTGGCGCCCCCTCCGCCCTTCGTGCCGAAGGGTATCCAGGGACTCAACATGGCTCGAAGCACGCGCAGGCGCCGTGATGGCATACGCAGTCGCCCGCTACAGCGACCCAGCGCAGCTGCCGCCATTGCTCCCGCCGCCCCCCAAAAGCGGCAGGTCGAGTCGACACCAGTCCACTGGCCCAGCCTGCTGGCAGTGCTCGGGATTTTCCTGCTGGCGCTGACGATTCGCTCGGCCTGGACGCTGGATACCGCGACCGAGGATGGCTTCAAGCTCACCGGCGGGAGCGACCCCTACTACCATAAGCGGGTCGTCGATTACGTCATGGAAAACGGCGAACACCTCGTCCGCGACGAGATGCTCAACTACCCCTACGGCGCCAACAACAACCGGCCGCCGCTCTTCGACTGGTCGATTGCGATTGCGGGGCTAGTGCTGGCGCCCTTCTTCGGCGACGCCGCCGAATCGACTTGGTGGGCGATGGAAGTGCTCCCGGCGGTTTACGGCGCGCTGATTGTTTTTCCGGTTTACGCCATCGGCCGCGCGCAGTTCGGCCGCGAAGCGGGATTGCTGGGGGCGCTCTTCATCGCTGTCAACTCGGGCCACGTTTCGCACTCGACCCTCTCGCTGGCGGACCACGATTCGTATATCATATTCTTCGGGACTTGCGCCTTCTTCTTCTTCATGCGCGCCCTCACCGAGGGTAATGACGCGCGCTGGGTCGCCGACTGGCGCTCCGGCGAGAGTATCAAACACGGCTTCACCGACTTCCTGCAGAGCGAGCGGCTGGCGCTGGGCTACGCGGGGCTGGCGGGGATGACGCTGGCGCTGGTCGCGCTGAGCTGGAAGGGGTTCCCCTACCTGATGGTGATTATCGCCATCTACCTGGTTTCCCAGATGGTTATCAATGCATTCCGGAGGGTTGACAGCCTTACCGCAGCAATACTGGGGGTGGTGACGCTTTCACTACCGGTCCTGCTCTCTTTTCCGTATTACTCAACCATGGGCTTCATCAGCCCGTGGTGGGACGCGCCCGCCTACATCCTGCTCGCCTTCATCGGCGCCTCGGCACTGCTGGTGCCGACGCGCGACCTGCCGTGGCTGCTGGTGCTGGGCGGCACCGCGGCGGTCGCCGCCATCGGGTACCTGCTGCTCACTTACGTCTTCGTCGACCTTGGCTTCCTACTCTTCAGCGGGCAGGGCTACTTCGTACGGACCAAGCTATTCGACACGATTGCCGAGGCGCAACCACCGACCTTCGCGAACTTCGTATTCTCTTTCGGCCTCGTCTCGGTCTGGTTCGGTTTCTTCGGACTCATCTGGATGGCGTGGCAGCTTTTCGCCAACCGGCTCTGGAAGAAAGACTACCTCTTCATCCTGATCTGGGCGGCCGTCGCGCTCTACATGGCGCAGTCCGCGATTCGTTTCATCTTCAACGCCACTCCTGTGATGGCGCTGCTCTCGGGCTGGGTCACCTGGCTGCTGATTGAGCGCGCTGGCTTCGGCGACGTCCTCGAGGCGTGGCGCCACTACTGGGGGCGCCATGGGCCGACCATCCTGTTCCTCGCGCTCGGGTCGCTGCTGGTCGGCTTCCTGACCATCTTCACCGTCGGCCTGCTGGCCGGCTTCCTCGTCGGAATCCTGCTGCTGGCGCTGATGCTCTCCATCGGCCACATGGCGGCTGGCGAAGACCAGTACAGCCTGCGCGACCGGCTCAGCGGCCTGCGCCGCGCCTTCGAAATCAAGCGGCCCGCCATCGCGTTTGTCGTGGTCGGGATGCTGCTGCTGCCCAACGCCTTCTACGGCTACGACGCCGCGGTCCCCTACGAGGACAAGAAGGACCACGACACCGGCGTCTACGATTTCCTGCGCTACTCGCTGCTACGGCCTGACGAGTACGAGTATGACCAGCGCAACAACGCCTCGCTCTACCCGGACGGCGTTACCGGCATGTATAACCGCACGGCGACCAGCCAGCTCTGGTACATGGGCGTCACCGGCCCCTCTTTCCCCGCCAGCTACTGGATAGACGGGCTGGAATGGCTGGCGGAGCAGGACACCGAATTACCGCAGGAAAAGCGGCCCGGCTTCATCTCCTGGTGGGACTACGGCTTCTGGGCGATTGATATCGGCGAACACCCGACCGTGGCGGACAACTTCCAGTTCGGTTACCAGCTGGCGGGCAATTTCATCACCGCCCAGGGAGAGCAGGACGCGATGGCGCTGCTGCTCTACCGCCTCGTCGAGCCCGAAGTGGACCGCGAGAGCGACCGCTTCTCGCCGGGAATTCGCGAAATCATGCTTGCCTATTATTCCGAGGATAACGTCACGGCGCTCGAACGCATCATCGCCAACCCCGGCGAACAGGTGCCGGAGGGCGAGGATATCAACAAGCGCAACGCGGCGATTCGCGCCGGACGGCCCATCCTGGCGTCCGCTAGCCTTGCCGAGCTGGCTGACGCAATCTACGACATCGAGCAGGCGACCGGCCACTCGATACGCTACTTCGGCGCTGACACGCGGCTGATGCCCTACTCGGCCGAAAACACCGGCATCCTCTACGCGCCGGTGACGCTGGCGGACTACGAGCTGAACGACTTCGTCGCGGTGAGCCTGATGCTCTCCAACGGCCAGACCGTGAGTTACGAAGAGGCGGACGAGCTGCTGCGGAACGACCCCAGCCTGAGCGTGACTTCGCAGACGCTGGAATACAAGCAGCGCTTCCTCGACAGCATGTTCTACCGCGCCTTCATCGGTTGGTCCGGGCCCGACATCGGCCGTGAGGCGAGCGACGGCATCCCCGGCATCAGCGGCGAAATCGGCGACGACACCAGCCTGCCGCCGCTCCCCGGCTGGGGGCTGAAACACTTCAAGCTGGCGTACGCCAACAACGGCCTGCGCATCCTGAAATACTACGACGGCGCGACCATCAACGGCGTCGTCCAGACCGAGGAGGGGGCGCCGGTCCCGAACGCGACCGTCACGCTCCTCGACGAATACAGCACGCCGCACGACTCGGTGACCACCGACGCGCAGGGGCGCTACAGCATTGTCGCGCCGGCCGGCAACCACACACTGACAGTCTCGATGGGCGAGTTCGGCTCCGATATCGAGTGGCTGCGCCTTACTTCCAATAACATCCTCGCCAGCGAAAATGGCATCCTGATTTCGGAGGCGCAGGCGACCCGCGCCACGCAGCCAGAAATCCGCGTCGACATCGAGGTCGAGGCGGCCAGCCTCAGCGGCGAACTCTACTGGGACGCCGGCGAACGCGAACCGATTGCCGGGATTCCAGTTACAGCAACCCAGACTGTAACGGGGCGCGAGTTCAGCGTAGACAGCGGCGCCGACGGCAGCTTCGCCTTCGACGCTATCGCGCCGGGCGAATACCGCGTCACGGCCGACCTGAACGGCCACGAACTGGAGCTGGCGAACTACGAGGGCGACGCCGGCCTGCGGGCAGACCAGTCGCTGGAGATTGACGGCGCGGTCATCGGTTCCACGGTACTGGGGCTGCTCGGCCGCTCCATCGAGCTGACGCCGCAGCCACTTACGATTACGCTCTTTGACCATACTAACTCTACCTTACTGCGGCGCGAGGCGCAGACTGGCTTCCGCTTCGACAATCTGCTGCCGGGCAACTATACGCTGCGGTTGGAGGAGGATGACCAATTCAGTGACTGGTCCAACAACACCGCTACCTTCAGCCTCGCCGCAGGCAAGGAGAGCCACCATAACACTACACTCACCACCGGCGCGCGCGTCAGCGGCACCCTCACTTGGCGTGGCGACCCGGTTCCGGAGACACAGATCTCTATTACCCATCTGGGGCAGCTCCATTCGGAGGAGGTAGAGACTGATGCGCAGGGACACTTCACAACCATCCTGCCCGACGGCACCTATGACTTCTACGCACTGCACACTGACGCGGACGCGGCCTGGCTGGCGCGCGTTGAGCCCGGTAGCGCAGAGGAGCTGATGGCAATTATGCAGCCGGCCGGGACCATCACCGGCAAACTCTTCGAGGATCTGGATGGGGATGGGGTATTCGAGCCGGGGTCGAACGAGCGCGATGTCGGTGGCGCCGAGGTATGGCTGGATTCGGCCAACGGTCGGCTGACATTGATGAGTGGCCCACGAGGCGACTTCGAAGCGTTGTTGCCACCGGGAGACTATACTGCTTACGCCTACTTCGCCGAAGCCGAGGGAATACTGGCGGGGCTCAAGCGCATGCAGCTCGAGTATGGCACCCTTGAGGCCGACTTGCCACTCTCGGTAGGGCACGAGCTGTTCGTAATCCTGACCGAGGAGCACCTGGGCGAGGAGCTACCGGTGGGCGGCGTCTTCTCGCTCGAGGCACCTTCCGGCCTGCTCCATGCCTGGACCGACGAGATGGGGGCCATGCTGCCATTGCCCGCCGGGAACTACCGTCCTGCTATCCACCTCACTGGCTACGAGTCGCTGCTGCCCGATGACGAACGCTACGATCACTTCGACCCCGGCGAGCTGCAGTTCCAGCTACTGCGAACGCCAGTTCTGGTAACCGGGACCGTCGTCCACACCGGCGAACCACTGGCATCCGCGCAGATCTCGTTCACCCCCGCCGATCGGCCCGAAAGCTACCACCTCAACTTCAGCACAGGCCCCGACGGAAAGTTCATCGCTACGCTGCCGCCGCACGACTACTACTATGTGGTGACGCTCGACCTGGAGGGGGAACTCTACGCCGCCAGCGGCCAGCTCGCTGTAGAGCTAGGTAGCGCGCCCGTCGCGCTGGGCGAGGTGGCGACCGAGCTGCTACTACAGGTCTCGGGCGGCGCGCTCCATCAGGGCGAGCTGAGGGAGGGCAAAGTGCTCTTCACCAGCACTAGCGCGCCGTATGATGTGACGCGGCTGATTTCGACCCGCTTCAGCGGCTACCACGGCTGGCTCCCGCCGGGCGAATACTGGGTCACTTTCGAGGGCGCGAACGCCGGCTCGCACTACAGTCACCTTTCGACGCTCGACCTGACGATGCCAGTGCTGCTCCACGACCTGGCGCTGGCGCAGGGGCACTTCATCAACGGCGCGCTGATTTCGGAGCCGACCGGCGAACTGGTCGACGAAGACGTGACGCTGATGTTCATTTCTGAGCTGGGAACTGCGATTGCCAGCAGCAACGGCGTCGACGGCGACTACGGACCGTTCGACCTGCAGCCGGGCAGTTACCAGCTCGAGATTGTCCTGCCGGGATTCCAGCCCTACAACGCGCCGGTCGAGGTTGCCGGCAGCTCCTACTTCAACGTCGACATGATTCCCGAAACACTGCCGCTGACACTCAACCTGACCTACCGCGACGCCGACGGGATACCGCAGCCGCTGGTGGGGGTCGAAGCGACCTTCAGCCGCGAAGGGGGCTGGTCGCAAACGTGGACCAGCGACGCCAACGGCACCATCGAGCTGCCAGAGATGGTCCCGGCACGCTACGACGTCAGCGTCGACGACCACCTCAACGGCGGCGGCGACCAGTTCTACCTCGAGCGTACGCTGCGGCTGCGCCCCGGCGACGGCCACCAGTTCTTCGACTACCCCGCGACTTGGAAGGCGCGCTTCCAGGGCAGCGTCTTCTACGACCGCAACTTCGACGGGACCCCGGACGGCGACGAGCTGCTGACGGGCGCGACGGTCGAACTCCGGCAGGGTGCCGGCGAGTCGGTGCTGGAATCGCTGGAGACTGACGCCAATGGCAACTTCCTGATTTACCTCAAACCGGACGGCTACCTGCTGCGCGCCTTCTCCGGCAACGGCACCGCCTACACGCTAATTGAATCGCTGGACTTCAACGGCTCGCGCGACTACAACCTGTCACTCGAGCGCGGGGTAGAATACGAATGGCACTTCGTCGCCAGCGACGACGGCAGCCTGGTGGACTTCGATGACGTGCGCTTCCGCGCCGGCGACGAGCTGCTGCTGCACCTCGCGCCTGCGGACGGGGTAGTCACAACCATCCTGCCACCGGGCGAATACAACCTCACGGCACTGCTGGAAGTCCTCGACGGCTCGCCAGACCGCATCTTCGTGCTCGACGAGGCCATCGCGCTGGCGCTGGCCGACGACGGCAGCGCGACCACCCTCAAGCTGGAGCGGCAGCTGCTACGTGGCGCCGATGTCACGGTCGACCGGCTCACGGCGCCAACCGCCGTCGGGCAGGCTGTGAACTTCACCTTCAACTTCACCGGGACCGGCCACCGCACCACAACCTTCCAGACCGAGGTGACGGGCGACGGGGAGAACTGGACAGCCATATTCCGGGCGCCTGACGTGGAAGTACCGCCGGGCGAGAGCCGCGAGCTGGTGCTTGACATCGCGCCGGACGATGGTGTTATTCCCGGCGTCTACCGCAACTTCAACGTCCGCTTCTTCTGGGAGGGGCAGGAGCTCTACGACGACGTCAGCTTCGATTTCGCGCTGGAAGTGACGCCAACAGAGCGGCCGCCGCCCGACTTCAGCATCAGCGAAGTGACCTGGGCACCCGACAACATCGAGCCCGGGACCGAGGTGACGCTACAGGCGACCGTCGCCAACACCGTCGCCGGCTCGGGCGAGCAATTCCCGCAGGTCGGCTTCTACCTTGACGACGAGCTGTTTGAGATGACCAGCGCCGCCTTCGACGGCGAAGGCGAGTCGATGGTCGAGGCGACCTGGGTCGCCAGCGAAGGCATCCACAGCTTCCGTGTCGAGGTCGACCCGGAGGAGCTCTTCAGCGAGCAGGACGAGACCAACAACGCGAAGCCGCTATCGCTGACAGTCGAGGCGGCCGCGGAAGAGGCGGAGGACTTCCCGTGGATGATGGCTTTCGTGGTCGCGACGTTGCTGCTGACTATCGCCTATTTCACACTCAGGCTGCGGCGCTGAACTACCGTTCGGGAACCGTTTCAGGAAATCGTGAGGTCCTTGACCTCGTAATTCTCGGCGTGCTTGTCAATATACTCAATCAGGTCCGAAACGTGGGGCGACTCAAGTATGATTTTACCGCTCTCGTGATCTACGATTCTGAAGGGCATACTGCCCCCTGCCTTGATATCTATTTATCAGTTTCGAATTTGCCCCAACACCTTAACCCCACGGCGAAATAGGCCGGCGTGAAGCAGTACCTAGAGCTGGTTGAGGAGGTCCTCGATCGCGGAACGCGTAAGCAGAACCGGACCGGCGTCGACACCATCTCAGCCTTCAACGTCAACTACGCCATCGACCTAGCGGAAGGGTTCCCGCTGTTGACGACTAAGGAGATTTCGTGGAAGAATATCGTCGTCGAGAATCTCTGGTTCCTCTCGGGCGACCGGCACATCGGGCTGCTCCAGAAGCATGGCTGCAAGTTCTGGGACCCGTGGGCCGACGCGGAGGGTTTTGTGCCGAGCGCCTACGGTAATTTCTGGCGCCATTTCCCGGTCCCCGCCGAAGGGGAGACGGGGTTCAACGACCAGGTGCGCTACGTGCTGCGGACGCTGCGCGAAAACCCCGCGAGTCGCCGCATGGTAATCTCGGCCTGGGCGCCCGGCAACGCGCAGCAGAGCCAGCTGCCGCCCTGCCACCTGATGTTCATCTTCAACGTCCAGTATTCCCCGGACGGCGAGCCGCGCCTCTGCCTGCACCTCACGCAGCGCAGCTGCGACGTTGCCCTGGGAGTGCCGTACAACATCGCCGGCTACGCCTTCCTGCTCTCGCTCTTCGCGCATCTGGCGGGGATGCGGGCCGGCACCTTCGGTCATTCGCTGGTTGACGCGCACATCTATACTGCCAAGCCGGACGGCTCGATGGCCGAATACAACCACATTCCCGGCTTGCACGAGCAGTTGCAGCGCGAGCCGCGGCAGCTGCCGCGGCTCGCTATCAGCCCCGACCTCAAAACGCTGGGCGACGTGCTGGCGCTTTGCGACGCCGACCTCGAGACCATCCTCTCCGCGTTCCAGCTCAACGGCTACGACCCGCAGCCGGCGATTTCCTTCAAGGTCGCGGTGTGAGTGGGACCATCCTGGCGGCGGTCTCGCCCGATTGGGTCATCGGCCGCGACGGCGGGATTCCGTGGCATTATTCAGGCGACCTGCGGCGGTTCAAGCGGCTGACGCTTGGTCACACGATAATCATGGGGCGCCGCACCTGGGAATCGCTGCCGCGCAAGCCGCTCCCCGGGCGGCGCAACCTGGTGCTCACCTCGTACCCGCTCGACGGCGTGGAGTGCTTCGCGACGCTCGCGAAGGCGCTGGCGGCCACCGATGGGGAGCTGTTCTTCATCGGCGGTGCGCGGCTCTACGCCGAAGCGCTGGGCGTCGCCGACTGCATCGACCTGGTGCTGGTGCCCGACGTGGTGCCGGTCGAGGAGAGCGTGCTCTTCCCCCCCATCCCCGACGGGTGGGTCGCTGGCGCGGCCGAACCGCACCCCGACGAGCCGGTGCTGCGGTTGCAGCGCTGGCGGCGCGGCTGAGGGCAGCTTTATACCGTGCGGGAATCCCCACCCCGAAGCATGTCCCGCAAGCCCGTAACCCTCCTGCTGGCACTCCTGATGCTGCTGCCACCCGTGCTGGCCGACGAGAACGACCCCGACCTGACGGTCGATGATATCAGCTTCAGCAACGATTCCCCCACCGGCGGCGACGAAATCATGATTAGCGCCGAGGTGACCAACGACGGCGGCGCGACCGGGCTACAGTCGGTGACGACAAACGTCAGCTTCTACTGGGATTCCAACTACATCGGGCAGGATTCCATTACGATTCCGGGCGGCCAGTCGGCTGACGCGAGCGCCGAGTGGGACGCGGTTGGCGGCACCCACAATATCACCGTTATCGTCGACGAAGAAGACAACGTGCAGGAATCCAACGAGAACAACAACCAGCGCACCGAATCCATCACGGTTGCATATCCGTCGATTGTCGTGATTGACGACGATGGCGGCGACAACAACGGCGGCACGCGGACCGACGTGGACGGCTACTACACCGACGCGCTCGATACGCTCGATATCGCCTACGACCTGCTGCGGGTCGACAGCGGCAGCGACGGTCCCGACGCCGACACACTCGCCAACTACGGCCTCGTGGTCTGGTTTGTCGGGGCAGACCTCTCCACTACCTTTACGGCCAACGACCAGGACGCCCTGGGCGAATACCTCGACGACGGGGGTGCGGCCTGGGTTACGGGACATGACATCCTCTGGGACCTCAACAGTGCTACCGGCTCGCGTTCCGAAGGCACCTGGGAATACGACTACCTCGGCGTGGGCTACGTTGACCACGACAACGGCACCGCCAACCCGGTCGTAGGCGTCGAGGATGACCCCGTCACCGCCGGGGCGGACTATGGCACCAACGACACGCTCTTCTACGACTACGGCGACGACCTCGCGCCGCGCAGCGACTTTTACGGAATATTCAACACCACCAGCGGCACCCTCTGGTCGGCGCTGCGCACCGAAGAGGATTACGGGCTGGTGTTCCTCGCCTTCGAGTTCGCCTACATCGCTAGCGCTGGCGACCGGGGCGACTTGGCCGACCGCATCGTCGAATACCTGCTCGAGGAGCTGGACCATGATGTCGCGCTGAACAAATTCAACTCGCCGTCCGATGGTGCTACCGTCGAGCCCGGCGCGACGCAGGTCATCAACGTCACCGTGCGCAACCGCGGCGGTGAGGACGAGACCAACGTGCAGGTGAACCTCGACATCGACTGTCGCAACACCAGCGCCAACGACCACACCGATTCGAAGACCATCGCGTCGCTGGCGGCGGGCGCGACCGCGACCGTGACTTTCAACTGGAACATCCCCGACGACGAGGACTACGTCTACGATATCGAAGCAGAGGCATACATTTCGACCGACGAGAAGCGCAGCAACGACAAGCGCAGCATCACGGTTGACACCTACGTGCTGCACAACCTCGCGCTCGAGGCCGCCCGCGTGACGCCGCGACTGGGCGAGCCCGACGAGGAGCGGACCCTCGCCGTGCGGGTCACCAACCCCGGCGATGTAACGCTGACTCGCGACGTACGCGCGCTGGTCTTCGAGGGCGACGAGGAACTCTGGGATGGCGACACGCAGGAAGTGACGCTGGGGCCGGGCGAGAACACCACCCTCGAATGGGACTGGACCTCCGATGAATACGGCACCTTCACTTTCCGCGCTGAACTCGAGCAGGCAGACGAGGACGCCAGCGACGATGTAGCTGAGGGGAAATTGCGCGCGGTCGACATCGAGTTCCGCGACAGCTTCGAGTCGGGGCGCAATGGCTGGAGCGATTACCGCCCCATTTCCAACGCGTGGCACCTGGTCGATAACAGCACCGACACCAACCGCGAGGCGAACAGTCCGACCCACTCGCTCTGGATTGGCGACGAGACCAAGGGCAACGGGGAATATCGCGACAACTGGGATTACTCGGTCTACACCGCCGACGAGATATCGCTCGGCGGCGACGGGGAGTTGGTAATCCAGCACTGGTATTCGACCGAAACGAGCTGGGACGGTGGCAACGTCCAGCTCACGAGCGACGACGGTGAGTCGTGGACCGTCATCCACCCCGAAGGCGGCTATCCCGACGACGCAATTGTCGCCCTCGATAACGAGCCGGGCTTCACCGCCTCCTCGAGCGGCTGGCAGCAGGCGACCTTCAACCTCGCCAACTTCTCGGGCGAGGACGTCCGCTTCCGCTTCCGCTTCGGGACCGACGTGTCGGTCAACACCTACGAAGGCTGGTACCTTGACGACGTCGAAGTTAGCGACAGCAGCGGCAGCCTCTTCAGCGACAACCTCGAATCGGGAGACGGCAACTGGAACTTCTCGGGCGAGAGCAGCGAATGGTCGCTGGACGACGGCCGCGCGGTCTCCGGCAGCCACGCCTGGTGGCTGGGCGACCGGGACAGTGGAACTTACAGTGCCGGGCTGAACGATTCGCTCGAGTCGCCGACGATTGACCTTGGCGACGGCTCCGAGAAGGGCGTCGCGCTGCTGGCGTGGTTCGCGGTCGACGGGCCCGGCGACGATTACTACCTTGAAATCAACGTCTCTGGCAAGTGGGAGCTGCTCGAGAGCGGCCCGAACGACGACGGAGACTACTCGCGCGACTACGACGAGGCGGACAGCGACGGCTGGCTCTACCTCGAGAGCGACCTTTCGGACTACAGCGACGAAGTGACGCTGCGGCTGCGCTTCACCTCCGACACCTGGTCGCAGCTGGAGGGGCTCTACATCGACGATTTCACCGTCTTCAGCCTACCACAGTTGCAGGACGATGTTGGCGTGCGCGATATCGACGCGCCCGACGAGGCGGGGCCGGGCGAGGCGGTCGACTTCAGCGCAGATATCTTCAACTTCGGCGCCAACGACCAGACGAATATCGACGTGCGCGCGACGGTCACGCGCGACAGCGACGGCAACGAAGTCTACAACCAGACCCGCACCATCGCGCAGCTTGACTCGGACGAGAACACGACGCTCGACTGGACCTGGCAAGGGGGCGACAACGGCAGCTACACCATTCGTGCGCAGAGCCTGCTCGACGACGACGAGCGGCCCGGGAACGACGGCGAGGAGCAGGTCATCGACATTCGTGAATCCGCCTGGGCGGTCGCGCTAGCGGTCGAGGAGGCGGTCAAGGATGTCCTCTCGGGCGAAGCGACCTTCTTCAACTTCACCGCCACCAACGAGGGCGACGAGGGCGGCTACTACGACGTCGCCGCTGCCGGCAGCGGCGACGGCTGGTATGCGATTCCGCTCAACGAGGTCATCTACATCGCGGCGGGCGGCTCGACCGACTTCACGGTCACGGTCATCGCCCCAACACAGGAGCCGACCGGCGCCAGCCGCGACTTCACCGTCCGTGTCACCAGCCAAGACGATTCCGCAGCTCGCGACTCGGAGGAGATAACTGGCACCGCCGACTACCGCGAGGGCGCGGAGGGCGACAGCGTGTTGCTGGTCGACGCCAACTTCGGGCATAACAACGGCTACAACCACTACTACCAGACCGATGAAATTGACCAACGTCTCAAGCTGGCACTGCAGGACTACTTCGGCGAGGGCGAGGCGCGGGGCTACGACGTACACACGCTCCCCTACGACAGCTCAACCGGCGACTATGGCGAGCTGGCTCCGTACCCGGCGGTCGAGCTGCTAACGCAGTATGACATCGTGATCTGGACGCAGGGCGAGCACCACCAGCGGGACCTTGAGGCGTGGCGCGACACCGTCGCGGGCTACCTAGACGCTGGCGACCGCGGCCTCTGGCTGCTCGGTTCGAACTACCTCACCGCACTCAACAGCAGCGACGGCAACCGCGGCCCGGGCGACTTCGAATACGATTACCTGATGGTCGCGCGCATCGACAACGACCGCGAGACGCCCGACCCGCTGATTGGCGTCAGCGACGACGATATATTCGACGGGGCGGAATTCAGCAGCTCCGACCGCACCATCTACTCCAGCTCCTACTCCGACTGGGTTATTCCGCGTTCAATCGCAACCGGTGGTATCTACGCCGACGCAGGGAGCTGGTGGCACATCTCCGACAACTCGAGCGCCACTGGTGACCCGGAACGCGAGGCGAGCAGCCCGACACATGCCCTCTGGGCCGGTGACGGTGACAAGGACACCGGCGAGTATGATGATAACTGGGACGAGGTATTGCTGACGCGCGAGTCCTACGAACTGGGCGAGAGCGGGCAGCTCAGCTTCCAGAACTGGTATTCGACCGAGAACGGCTACGACGGAGGCAATGTGCAGATCTCCACTGATAGAGGCGAGACTTGGGAGGTCATCAACCCGACCGAGGAGTATCCAGATGACTCGGTAATTGGTCTGGATAACGAACCAGGCTACACTGGCAGCTCGGACGGCTGGGTATCTACCTCGTTCAGTCTTAGCGAGTACGCAAATGAGGAGGTAACATTCAAGTTCCGCTTTGGAAGTGATGCGAGTGCCAGCCAATACGAGGGATGGTACGTTGACGATGTCGAGTTGCAGGACGCGAGTGGGGTCCTCTTCAGCGATGACCTCGAGTCGGGCGGCGACAACTGGGTTTTCGGCGCGTCGTCGGGCTACAACCTGACGCTGCGCTACGAAGGCGACTACCAGCTGGTGCTGAGCCCCTTTACCTTCGCTTTCCTCGACGACGAACGCGAGCGCTCCGATATCGTCGAGCGGGTGCTCGGCTGGCTCTTCACCGCCGCGGCGGCGCACGACGTCGGCACGCGGCTGTTGGACGTCCCGTCGGAGGGCGACGAGAACACGACGGTCGAGTTCAGCAGCACTATCCGCAACTACGGCTCCGAGGACCAGTCCAGCTTCACCGTCCGCGCGCAGGCGCTGCTGGACGGCGACGTCATCTGGAGTGACACGCAAACGGTTGGCTTCCTCGCCGCGGGCGACGAGGTCGAGCTAACGTGGAGCTGGGAGGATGGCGGGCCGACCGGCGAATACGTCATCGGCGTCGAGACCGAGCTGGCGGGCGACGAGAATACGAAGAACGACCGGCGCGAGGCGGATTTTGAGGCAGTCATGCTCCACGCCCCGGCGGTCTCGACGGTCAGCGACAGCAAGGAAGGCGAGCCGGGGCAGACACTCACTTTCAAGGTGACGCTGCGCAACGACGCAACCGGCCGCGACAAGCTGACTCTCTCACTCTCGGGCGCGGCAGCCGACTGGGGCGAGCTGCATATTAACGCCGCTACGCTCAAGACGGGCGCGGAGCGCGACGTCGATGTCGACGTCGCGCTACCCGAAAATGCGGAAAATGGCGAATACCAGCTGGTGCTCGAGGTCCGCGCGGGCGACATCACCGTCACGCAGGAACTGACTGCGGTCGTCACCGACGACCCCACCCAGTATGGCGTCAGCCTCGAGCTGGAGCCGCAATACATTGAACTGGTGGCGGGAAAATCAGCTGACTTCAGCGTGACCGTGACCAACGACGGTGACGCCAGCGATACCTTCAACCTCGAAGCGGTCGGCGACCACCCCGAATGGGTCAGCTTCGCCGCCTCGCAGGTGAGCCTCGCGGCGGGTGAATCCATCGAGATTGACGGCAGCCTCGCGGTGCCCGACGACGTGCTCGACGACCGCTACGACCTAGGCGTGCGCGCCACCTCGCAGGGCGACGACAGCGCCAGCGACGAGCAGGCGCTGACCATCGACGTCGTCGGACGGCAGCACGAACTGCAATTCCGGCTCGTGACCGACGAGCCGACGCGCGTGTCGGTCGGGCCGGGCGAAAGCGCCAGCTTCAACTTCTCGCTCGAGAACCGCGGTAACTCGGCCGATACGTTCACCATCAGCTTTGGTGACGCGGCCGCCGACTGGGCGTCGGCCGCGCCGGCCGAGGTCACGCTCGACCCCGAGCAGGAAACCACTATCGCCGTGACCGTCGCGGTCCCGACTGGCGCTGCGCTGGGCGAATACCGGCTGGGCGTCATCGCCACCGCCGACGACGGCCAGACCGACCAGCGGCGGACGCTGACGCTCGAGGTCGAGGTGCCGGTTACCGAGACGCACTCACTCGAGCTCTGCTTCACGATGCCGTCAGGCGACTGCCTCTCACAGCGGGCGCTGGAGGCCGCGGTTGAGCAGGGCGAAATCCAGACCGGCGCCTACGGTTTCCGCGTTACCAACAACGGCAACGGCGACGCCGAAATCGGTCTGGAGCTGACGCTCCCGTCGGGGTCGACCGACTGGCAGGTAGGCTTCACCGACGGCGGCGGCAACCGCTGGTATGTGCGACTCGACCCCGACACGGCCGACTACCCGCTGCAGCTGGCGCCCGGAGGGCAGATGGACTGGGGCGCACTGGTGATTAACAACCATAAACTGGCCGCGGGTGGCAGCTACGCCTTCACGCTGACGGCGGAGGTCGTTGGCGAGCCGGGAACTGCGCAACAACTGACGGTGACCGTGACCGTGAGTGAGTCGGACGCCCCGCCGCCGACCGATGACGGGGGGGGCGGACTGCCGGCGCCCTCGCTGCTGGCCGCGCTCATGCTGCTCGGTGGCGTCGCCTTGCGGCGGCGTCGCCGCTAACCGCGGCTAACCACGACGCCATTCGGGGTCGTTGCGCAGCACCCAGAGCGGGCTACCGAAGATGTAGCCACCGTCGAGCAGCGCCGCCGCGGTCCAGAGCGGGAGCCACGCCGCGTGGTCCTGCCACGCCGCCAGGATGGCGAACTGCAGCAGCAGCACCGCACCGAAGACCGGCAGCATGACCTGACCGCGCGCCTTCAGGAACGGCAGCGTCGTGACCATCAGGAAGGCTGCCAGCCCGAGCAGCGCGGGCGGCCACGTTGCCGCGTCACCCGAGAGCGACGACCAGCGCAGGCAGACAATTAGCACCAGCACCAGCATCGCTGGCGTCGGCATCCCCGAGAAGTGGTGCAACTGCTCCTCGCGGTCGTGGGTGAAGCGCGCCAGCCGCAGCACTCCCAGCAGCCCCACCAGCAGCGCGCCCGCGAGCGCCAGCAGGTTCGGCAGGTCCACGCCCGCGAGCGAGAGCGCCGGCCCGCGCTCGAGGTCATACCAGAGCGTGTAGACCAGCAGCGCCGGTGCGAGGCAGAAGCTAATGACATCGGCCAGCGAGTCGAGCAGCGGCCCGAAGCGGTGGCTCGACCCGTATTTGCGAACCAGCATCCCGTCGATGCTGTCGAAAAACGCCCCGACGACGAGCAGCAGCATCCCGATCAGGATTGCATCTCGCGTCCCGTCGAGGAAGTAGGTAATCGCCAGCAGCCCACAGGCGGCGTTGGCGAGCGTCGCGAGGTCGCCGACTGAAATCTTGAACAGCGGCCGGAAGAGCTGGCGCAGCATCACGACCCCGTCAGGCGAGCCACCGTCTGCCCCGCCCACAGCTTCTGCCCCGACTGCACGATCATCTCGGCTCCCAGCGGCAGCTCGAGGTCAACGCGCGAGCCGAGGTGGATTATGCCAATCCGCTCGCCCTTCGTCAGTTGCTGCCCTTCGGAGAGATAGCTGGTGATGCGCCGCGCTAGCGCGCCCGCCACTTGCGTCACCGCCACCGGTCCAACGGCCGTTTCGAGCTCGGTGCGCACCTGCAGGTTGCCGTCGGCGGCGGCGCTGTAGGCGGGACTGAAGCCCGCCCCGGTGCGCTGCTGCGCCGTAACGCGGCCGGCAATCGGCGCGCGGTTGACGTGCACGTTGAAGGGTGACATGAAAATCGAGAGCCGCACGTGGTCGTCGTGCTCGTCGACCGAGAGCACCGTGCCGTCGGCGGGGCTGACGACGCCGACGCCGACGGGGCGCGGCGGGTCGCGGTGGAACCAGAGCAGCCCGGCGCCCAGCGCCAGCAGCGCTGCAGCCGCCCAGGCCGCGGCGTCGAGCGGCAGCTCCGACGGGGTGCCAGCGGCGGCACCGAACGGCGCCAGTACCAGCCCTGTCACGAAGGCGATGGTGATCCAGCCGGGCGTCCCGGCGGCGAAAGGCGGCGTGCGCATCCCCGCCGGCGGTTCGCGCCACGGCAGGTCCATCACTCCCAGGATAGCGTCCTGCATCTCCGGCAGGTAGTGGAAGACTATGTACGCCAGCGCGACCAGCGCAACGAGGCTGCCGCCCTTGCCAATCCAGGCGTGCGCGTAGTAAAAGGTGTCATCACCCCAGACGTGCTCGTAGGTGAGCCAGATGACCACCGCGTTGCGAATCAGGTTGAGCAAGTAGATGGTCGGCACCGTCGCCAGGAAGGCGTAGACGCGGCGCTGGCGCGGCGCGCTGGTGCAGAGCACGCCGCCGACGAATATTATCATGCTCTGCAGCGCAGTGCACGCCAGCACGATGCTGACTGCGGGCGACATCGGGTCGCGCCACGCCGCCTCGACGGGGACACTCACTTCCTGGTGCGCCGAGCCGAGGCGGTACCAGCGCGACCCTTCACCGTAGTCGAGCGGCCCGAGCGTGGTCGGGACGCCCGCCACGTCAAGCAGCCAGACCGACTGCTCCGCCACGACCTGGATGAGCCAGCCGGCGAGAAACGGCACCCGCTCGACCAGGAAGTAGATACCGCCAGCGACGACGGTCATCGCCACCAGCCAGCGCAGCGCCGGGTATTCGCGGCGCCACTCGATGGTGAGCCAATGGTGGTACGCCAGGTAGCCGAAGAACGGCAGCGCCATGGCACAAAAGAGCGCGTTGACCGGGTCGCGAATCAGGATGTAGTGCTCGACCTCGCTCCACCAGAAGCCCCCCAACGCCAGCCAGCCAACCATGCAGAGCCGAGGGCCTGCGGCAGCCGGCAGTCTGCGGCCCGCCATGCGGTGCGGGCCGCTTGAGAGCCGGTAACCCACCGCGAGCAGCAGCAGCGACCCGATAGCGAGCACTTCGCTGGCCGGAATCATCAACCCGCGCGACCCCCCGCTGCTAAAAAAGGCTCTTCAGCCGAAATGGGCGCACGCCACCGCGTACGATTCGGGGTCGCCGATGTCGAACCAGGTCCCACTATACGCGATGCCGCGCACCGTCGCGCGACCGATGCGCCACGGCAGGAAATGGCCCAGCGCGTCGCGCTCGCCGCCTGCCGCAAGGTAGGCGGCGAGCGCCCGCACCCCGCCGGGAGAGAGCAACCAGCAAGCGGTCGCCGCCAGCGTCGAGCGCGGCTCCGCCGGTTTCTCGACGAAATCGACGATAATGCCATCCTCGAGCGCCGCGATGCCGTAGAGCTGCGCCAGCCCGGTATCGCCAACGTCGTAGAGCCCGATAACGTCGTCGCCCGTGCGTTGGTTCAGCGCGGCCATGCGGGCGAGGTCGAAATCGAACAGGTTGTCGCCGCCGACGATGAATAGCGGCCCCGCCAGGCGATGCTCCGCCACCAGCTGCCCCAGCGCGCCGAGGGCGCCGGGCTTCTCGCCTTCGGCGCGCGCCTGCTCGACCGCCAATTCCAGCGTCAGCGGGCCGTCGTAGCTGGCGATGAACACGTCAAATTGGCTGGCAAAAGCGGCGTTGACCGCCAGCAGCACGCGGTCGGGCGCAACTGCCTCGAGCGAGCGCAGTACGTGCGCCAGTAGCGGCTCGCCGGCGACTGGGAGCAACTGCTTTGGAATGTGGCGCACCAGCTCCCCCATGCGGCGCGCGAAGCCGCCCGCCAGGACGATGGCGTCCATCAGAGCGAAATCTTGCCGCCCAACATCAGTTCCCTGATGGCGTCGTCGGCCGCCTCGGCCAGTTTCTTGTCATCGTAGAGCGCCTCCTTGACCTCCTTGCGGCGGTCGCGCACCACCTTCCAGCGCGCCTGCTGTTCCTCGCGCGCCACATTCCGGTGGGTCCGCAGCTGGTCAAGCATCTCCATCGCGCGCTCGTGCTGGTGGTCGGCGCGCTTGCGGACGTCAACGAACACCTGATGCTTCTTGTCTGATTCGCCAGAGAGGTGCGCCGCCTCCTTCATCAGCTCGGTCATCTTGTCGTAAAGCTTCGAATTGAGCTTCGCCAGCCGCACCACTTCCAGGTGGTGCTGGTCTGCCTCGCTGAACCGCTCGTCAATCGACTGGTCCAGCTCGCCCACCTCGGCGTGCAGGTGCTCCTGCTCCTCAAGCGACGACTGCTGCTCGCCCAGGCTGCGACGCAGGATGGAAATCCGCTCGAGCAGCGCACGCTCCTTGGCAATCGTCATCTCGGTCGTCTCGAGCCGCCGCTCGGACGCCATGATTTCGGACATCAGCGCCTCGACCGTACCGTGCAGCCCCTTGTCGCCCTTGCCATCCTTGCGCCGCGCCTGCTTGGCGGCAATCAGCTTGCGTGCCTGGTCACGCAACTTATTGCGTGACTGCATGCTACGCTGCTTCGCCTGCGAATGCGCCTTCATCTCGTCGCGCATGGCCAGGATTTTCTGCATCACCTTTCCGCGCTGGTCATGGATAGCGTCGCGCTCGTCGCGTAGCATGCGCGCCTCACTGTTGTATTCGTTACGGCGGTCGACAAAACGCTGGAACTGCTCTTCCGAACGTTGTATCTCGGTCTTCGGCTTGCGCTGCTGCCTCTTCTTCTGCGCCATGGGGGCGAGGTGACGTCCAATGCTCAGATATAAAATCAGCCCCGCACAATTATTCGTGCATTATGCCCTATTTTGGTCAAAATTTTGCGGGAGCGAAGCGACCGGAAAAGTTTGTTTTAAATAAGAATCGTCGAGAACTAGATAAACGGGTTGAGCACCTGGTAAATTACGCCGCCGGCCGGTCCCAATTCCAGCGGCATCTCCTCGCCCGTGAAGGTTTCAGCCACTTCGATATAGCGCGCGGCCGCCTCCACTCGCAAGTCGTCGGTCAGCGCGGGCGGCTTGCCCTTGCCCCGGAAACCCTGCTCCGCGAGCCAGGTGCGGACGTATTCCTTGTCGAACTTGCGTGGCTCTTCTCCTTTCTCGAAGCGCTTTTCGTAGTCGTCCGCCATCCAGTAGCGGCTGGAGTCGGGCGTATTGACCTCGTCCATCAGCATAATCTTGCCGCTGGAGATGCCGAACTCGTACTTGGTATCGACGAAAATCATGCCGCGCTCTGCGGCGCGCTTGACGCCACGGCGGTAGAGCTTCATCGAGATTTTCGCCAACTCTTGGTAGAGCCCGGGGTCGACCGCCCCGCGGCGGAAGAGCTCCTCCGGGGCGACCGACTCATCGTGGTCGCCCTGCGCCGCCTTGGTCGAGGGGGTGATGATTGGCTCCGGCAATTTCTCGTGTTTGCGCATCCCGTCCGGCAGCTCGTTGCCGCAGAAATTGCGGTCGCCCTTCTCGTAGGCGGTCCAGAT
>Ga0310125_10000076_pt1 | contig 37792 bp, 37 predicted proteins | sample CB11b_Tmax_Bot8__FD_203508 | JGI IMG/M metagenome (GOLD analysis project Ga0310125, IMG submission 203508) | Marine microbial communities from Western Arctic Ocean, Canada - CB11b_Tmax_Bot8 | ecosystem: Environmental > Aquatic > Marine > Oceanic | place: Canada: Western Arctic Ocean | collected... | reverse complement strand
CGGTGAAAAATGAGCCGACTGGAATCGTATAGTGCTTTACCCCCGGCCCCAGGTAATCATCAAACTCATGGTGCCCCTGGTCAGACTGTTGCGTGCCGTAGAGATTAAAACGATAACCAGGCGTGTTAAACAGATCGTCATCGAATCCAATGCTGTGCACGTCACCCTGCATGGAACTGGAAAAATCAAACGCAAGAACCGTGTTGGCTGTGCCCTCATAGGGCAGGTTGATCGCCACCCATTTATTACCCGCCAGGTGAAGTGATGCACCATCATTCTCAACCGTGAAGGTGCCATCATCTTCTTGCCGCGTATCGTACCGTAGAATCGGCCAATCCGGCACAAAGGCCAGCCCCTTGGAACGGTGATCCACTGAACCAATACTATTGACCTGCCCGTCCGGCGTAATGGAGGAAAGAGTCTGATCGAAATCTACCGAAAGAAACGCGGCACGTTCTTCACTGTAAACAAGCGACATGGCCTTGTTGTAGTTAAAGCCGCTCAATTCCACATTAACAACTTGCCAGGTTTCGCTTTCGATGGTCTCGAAGATCTCATTTGAATTAGGAAATCCGGATCCCGAAGCGTGGTATATCAACCCATCATCAGAGTTAAAGGCAATCGTCTCACCGGCATTGCCGTTGCCTAATGAAAGAACCGATATTACACCGGCATTGCTAGGATCTACCAGATAAAGGGTTTCGGGGTTTGATGCGGCATCACCCGTCACCGCAAAGAGTGTGCCGTCTTCGTCAAAGGCCAAATCCACAAACTCATGATCAGTATCACCGATTGAATCCACGTCACCCGTTTCCACATCAATAACAACCAACTCTCGGCCTACTTGGCCGTCGAGCTTAAGTAACGCATACAATTGGCTCGTGACTGGATGCGTCGCCAAACCCATCCCACCTTTGATCGTGTGGCCGGGAAGTACGATGGACACAACACTGATCGTCGAACCGGTGAATGGATCGATCTGGCGCAACAACTCATCACCTGGTGCAATCGAATAAAGTGCCTGTTCAACCGGACCACCACCACTAGGGTCGTTGAAATTAACTTCAACAGGTTGTTGAGTTGCTGGTACCTGCCCATACCGAATGGCCACCGTCCGGTTAACCGCTGTTTCCAGGGTTAAAACTTCGCCATTGGGCCAGGTAACCTGTACATCAACCGGATTTGATTGCTGGCCCAATCCAAAATGAAGGGTAAGATCATTTTGATTGCCCTCACCGGTGGCGCCCTCTACCTGCCGGGTGACAGTTTTATCACCCAATGCAATTCGCACTTGAGTACCAATCGCAGCGCGATTGACCGGGCCACCACCTTCCAGATGAACTTTCAACCAGTTATTTGAGTTGCCGTTATTGCGATAGAGTGTATAGGCGGTGTGCAGGTCCAAATCGCCATCATTATCGATGTCAGCCCACCCAGCACCATAGTTTTCGGTAACAGGAGCACCTAGATCCGTATCAACCCGGGAAAAAGTCCAATCCCCATTGTTACGATACAACACATCAGAGTCATTGGGATATACCGTGGTGAGGAACAGATCAAGATACCCGTCGTTGTCGAAGTCACCCAGTGCGGGTGTTGCATAGGACTCCTGCCACTGCAAATCCGCGGAACCGGACCGATCCTCAAACTCGTAATCCCCCGCCGGTCCGAGATTACGATAAAACTTGGGTCGATCCTGCCAACCGGGGGAATGGCTGAAATTACCAACGAACAGATCCAAGTGACCGTCGCTGTCCAGGTCACCCCAGGCAGAACCAATCGTGTGACCGTAGGAATAACTCCAGCCATCATCAACGCCGGCAACGCCGGCACTGGGGCCGACATTTGTAAAGTTTGCATGACCATCGTTTTGCCAAAGCTGATTCTGTTCAAGACGATAATTTGAAACGTAAATATCCAGGTCACCGTCTTCATCATAATCTGCAGCTGTAATCCCACGTGACGGATCGATGTCACCTGACTGCACCCAATGCGGGGAAAAGGTACTGCCCTGATTGTTCAGAAAAATGAAGTCGGGTTGGTATTCTGGAGTCTCGTAACCACCGCCATACAGATCAACAAAGCCATCGTTGTTAAAATCACCCCATGTGGCTCCGCGCCGGTACCCATTAGGGGCAGATGGCATGCCTTGTTCTTCAAATGAAGAACCATCGACATTGTGGAACAGGCGATTGGAATCAAAACTGTACAGATCCAAATAGCCATCGTTATCGTAATCAGCCCAAAGGCCCGATCCTGCCAGCGGCGGAGGGGTAACACGGGAAAATTGGCCTTGATCATTGCGCCACAATTGATCATTCCCGCTGTAGAGATCGACCCAACCATCACCGTTGTAGTCGCCAAATGCCACCTTTCCACCTGCACCGTCCAACCCAATGGAGGCAGTGACATCCGTAAACGTAGGGATCGCCAGTGCCGCAATCTGGTTCGCAGTAGGCGCCATGGGAACACTATCGTGGTGCACCGCGGAAAGTAGCAAACGCGATTCCAGGTTCTCAAATACCATCCGAGGATGTGCGGCCAATGCAAAACCTCGGTTGCCATGGATGGCAGGAACGCTAGGCCGCCGCCGTGGAAATAATAATTGAATCACTTTTCGGATACGCTTCATTTAATCTGTGACTTTTCTTTTACCACCATCCGCCGGCATGGGGGGGGATTGCCGAGTTGTTTATCGTATTTCTGCTGACGCCCAATATCAAGGATTTAAAAGCATCCAGAATCATTTTCCACCCTGTTTAAAACCTAATCTCAGAACCATGCCAATGCCAAAGACCGGGCCCCAAAAACTCGATTTATGGATCAAAAAGAACCCTAGGCGGGCGAAATGGATCGATGTATTTTACAATACGTGTAACCCTGCAAATAATCCATGCGTCGCATCGCCAACCTGCGTACAGTTGCTGTCCCCGCAAATTATGAACTGGCCGATTGATCTAGAAAGGCAGGCCTGTACCCACAATAAAAAAAACGCCGCCGACCAGACGGTCGGCGGCACCTAAATTACGCTGAATTTGATAGTAATGAGCTAGTCGTTGATAAGTTTCATTAAAGGCGCATCAACCTCGGTCCATCTATGATCAAAATCTCCTGCGTGCCAATTCTTCTGCGTCTGCCACTCTGCATGGCCATCAAGACACACTGCATTGCTTCCCTTCAAATGACGATCCCCCATGGGATAGATCAGTTCATCTCGAAACTCTGGAATCATATCCTGCAGCTTCCCGGCCGCAACATCATCCCTATCGTGCGAATTAAAGATAGGCTGGGTGCGATTGACCTTGGTCCAAAAGTGATATCCCGTATGACTACCGGGGAAGGAAAATGCGTTATCGCCATGAGTGATGATATTGCTGGGATAAGACACGAAGGATTTTTTACGGTAGTACCAGCCCTTGGCATTGGACGAATCGGTCCATTGAGTTCCAAGAAATCTGTGGTTAAAGCCGTAGGAAGCTAAAATACCGTGGGTCGATGCGCTGGTCCGTGTGGGAATGGGTGCACCGCCAAATCGCCCATCGAGCATTTCACCATTATGGCTGGCACACCAAAGACCCTGTTCAGTATTGAGGATGTCCGAGTTCGCATCTCCAGCTGAATCCAGGTAGGAGTTCATCACAGCACCAAGGTTTTTATAGCCTTTGCCCCAGTACCAGGCGCCATCTGGTGTCACTTTCAACTTTGTGCGGTGGTGATCCTCATACCATGCTTCGTAATATGGCATCCAATCGTCCCACTCGTTGATATACGCCTCCATCGCCACCCCCATCTGCCGCAAATTGGTTGCGCACACGATCTGCTCACCCGATGAACGTGCCTTTTCGACTGAGGGTAAAAGCATTGCGATAAGGAGCGAAATAATCGAGATTACCACAAGTAGTTCAATCAGCGTGAAACCTTTGGACCGCGTTCTTGGCATGGCCACATCCTTTCATCTTACTCAACAGGCATCCCCTACCGAGGTCACCCATCTGCTTGGCTGTATGGAAACCACCCGATTACAGGTCTGTAATCAACTGTTTATTTTAGCTAAAAAAAAGCACTCAGGCAAGTCCCCAGTCGCCTGATATAGGCCGTAAGAAGTAGCTATCGGACCCCATTCTCCTCGATGGGGGCACCACCAGCCTCTTTGCCTCCCCAATACCATATCCAGCCCGCCCATCGAGAACAGCAGCCTAAATCATGTCCCAAAAGTGCGAAACAAACCATATATGGATAAAATCACCTCGTTGGTTCTATGCATCCGAAATTTGTAGAACTGACCCAAAGACGGGGCGTAGCTCAGTTTGGCAGAGCGCGGCGTTTGGGACGCCGAGGTCGCTGGTTCAAATCCAGTCGCCCCGATTGACAAAACTTCCTACTGAGTCGTCATTGAGACTTTCGCCGTTGCAATAGACGGCCAGAGGGTGTGAGATGACCGAGTGAAATTCACGTCGCCATCTAATATCAGCCAGTTGAAACTAACTGAGGCTTGAGCCCCACGTTCCGCCCAATCTCGTCAGCTTCAAATAAGTGGATGCGGGCAGGATCCAGATAAAATTCTTTCTGTGAACCAGGCTGTAGTTTATGGTGAGCATCGATTCGCGCAATTACTCCCGGGTGGTTTGACGTGGATAGGTAAACATCCATCTTGTCACCCAATGGCTCAATTACATCAACGGAAAATGTTATGGCATTGCCGTCTGCCTGGAATGCGCCTGTGGGCATATCACTGATCGCTTGGGGACGAACCCCGAGCACGACGGGTTGGCGATCCGATGGTTCGAGCCCCGACGCAATGGAATCAGGCATTCGAACACGCACCGTTTCTTCGTCAAACCACAAGGCACCCTGATCGACAACCAGGTGGCCCTCTAGGAAATTCATCGGCGGGGTTCCCACAAAACCGGCGACGAATCGATTCACGGGGTGATTATAAATCTCCAACGGTGTAGCACATTGCTGGCTAATACCATCTTTCATCACGACCACGCGGTCACCGAGCGTCATAGCCTCTTCCTGGTCATGTGTGACGTAAAGGGTCGTGGTTTTCAGGCGCATGTGCAGCCGTTTGAGTTCGGCACGCATGGCGACACGTAGTTTGGCATCCAGGTTTGAAAGGGGTTCGTCAAACAGAAAGCATTCGGGGGTACGTACGATCGCGCGACCCAAAGCCACCCGCTGCCGCTGACCTCCGGACAGTGCCTTGGGCCGACGACCCAGTAATTCCTCAATACCCAGTAGCGATGCAACCTGGCGAACCTTCTGATCAATTTCCTGCTTGGGGGCCTTGCGCAGCTTAAGACCAAAGGCCATGTTCTTATAGACGGTCATATGGGGATAAAGTGCGTAGTTCTGGAAGACCATCGCGATATCACGGTCCTTCGGCGGCACATCATTAACGACACGATCACCGATCTTCACCTCACCGCCCGTGATCTCCTCCAAACCGGCCACCATGCGCAGGGTTGTTGACTTGCCACATCCCGAAGGACCGACGAGTACTACAAATTCGCCATTCTCGATGGATAAATTAAAGCCATCAACCGCCCGCACCCCACCGGGGTAAATCTTCACTAGGTCATGCATATCAACTTGTGCCATATGGATTACTCACCTTCGATTTTTCGGATTCTAGCGGCAATCGACCTCGGTGGGAATACCCGCACCAAAGCCCATGGCCAATCTTGGATCCATCATCAGTGCATGAAGTAGTCGGTTGACACGGTACCCCCGTGATCAATCTGCAATTCAACCATCCCATGCCTGGCGGTCATGAAGCGCCGAATACCATGCCTGTTTAGCCACGACTTCCAAGGATCATTTATTAGTTGCTCATAACCGGCTGATTGCAACACAATCTGCGGCGACACGCTAGTCAACCACCGTGGAGAATCCTCAATAAAGCTGCCATGATGGGGTAAATGGCAGATATCTGCGTGGACGTCCGATCCGTATTGACTCGAAATCTTCCGAATCGCCTCCTTCTAAATATCGCCACACATTACAATCCGTTCACCTAATACCACTATACGTAACACAAGCGATATGCCATTGGTCGCAGAACCAACAAGACCCGGCGGCGGCCAGAGAACATCCAGATCAGCTGATCCACGACGTTCCGCATAGCCCTGCATTACGACCTAAACAGGAACCCCATGAGCATTAATTTGATCAATCAGACAATCTGCAGCCGACTCTGGCCTTCTCGATGCGCCTTGCGAAAAATATTCAGAGACTAACACGCGACCCACTGAAACATAGTCAAGCACATCTAAACTGCCGAAAAAATGGTTGATATCCGCATGAGAAAGGACCAGTATGTCAATACGGTTCACGCCTAAATGCCGAAGTGCTGGAACAATGGTATTCAAACCAACACTTAAATACTGCTTCGACCCACAATCAAACATAATCGTATGTGGTCTGGTGCCGCCTTTGCCAAATAAACCGGGGCCGACACGCAGCAGGTAACATGATCCGCCACCAACTGCGAACATGTTGACATGTAATGATGGACCATGATCCATTCGCAGATAACGAAACAGTGGGGTCGCATGATGTGTAGACATTAAAAGCCATCCGACACAGAGCATCGTACACAGTAAACATGCAGCCAAACGTCGGACAAACAGACCTGCCAAAAGAGCGATCACCAAACCAAATGCGTCAACCAGCCAATAGATTGATGGCGGTTGAGGAAATTGGAGTGTTGATCCCGGCCAGGAAGACACAAGGTCCACTAAACCCGCCAGAAAATCTGCCAGTTGCTGCAGCGGTAATGCCACCAGTTAGCCCAGGCTCGGGAATCCGATACCCAATCGCACCTTCGTATAGCCAACGGCAAGGGTGAGGGTGATGATCGGAAGGGTCATAAGTGACAAGACCACAGCAAGAGGCGTAACAATCCGAAAATGGTAAACCACCAGCGGCAGTGCCATGAGAAATGCCACAAGATTAACTGCGGTATAGTTGATCAGCGCTCGAATGATCCATTTTCGTGGTGGACCACCAGCTAATTCCTCTCAACCCGCCTGAAAACCAAGGGTCACACGCCCCGAGAACATTACCAATCCCGTGACCGTCACAAAGCCAAGCTGAAACCCGGCATCAAACAGATCACCCAGCTGTCAGATCAACACAATCAAACAGGCGATAGACAATATATGCAGAGGGCTGACCCGCCGTCCAGCACCCCGAGCGTAACCGGGGATTCATAACTAAATCAAGCGAAGGCGCCGCCTTGAGCACTGCGAAGTTGGAGGGATCCTTCGAGCACACCGACAACCTCAGCCAAACGAGGCTCATGACCAAGAAAATAACTAATGTGGTCCCCAGCCACATGGTCAATGTGCAAAACTGACCATGCACCGCTGATCAACACAACAGCTGACAATGCTCAACACTGAACCCCGCGCCACCTAGCGTACCGCACCATCAAACAAGCCAGTGAAACAAATACTACCGAGGGGATCATCTAGAACCATGCGTAATTGACAAGATGCCCTAACAGGATGCCGCCAATCCAACAGCAAACACACGAGATCACCGCGGCGAATCCCGACAGGTTTTTGTCGCGATTACCCCAATACCGTCTTTCCAAGTGACCATTGGACATGGTTGCCTGATCTGGCATTTCACACTGTCCCATCGATAACCGCGTACCTGGATTGACATGGACGACGGCCAGATTGATGACCCGCCGCATCCGGAACTCGACTGGGCGTCAATGTTCCTTCAACCGCTTCCAACAGGCCTCAAGTAACCCATGCAGCTGGTCACCAGTAGCGGAACTGATGGCAATGGGTTCAACACCCAGGTTTTGCCTGATGGTTCGTATCAACTCAACACGATCAGCCTCCTGTGGTAACAGATCGATCTTGCTGATCACGACAATCTGCGGTTTGGCGGCAAGTGCTTTGGAATAACTGGCCAATTCATCACAGATCATTCGATAGTTTTGCACCGGATCACTGCCATCGGTGGGGCTCACCTCGATCAGGTGTAACAACAGCCGCGTGCGCTCAACATGCCGGAGGAACCGAATTCCCAGTCCCTGGCCCTGGGCGGCCCCCTCAATGAGCCCGGGAATATCGGCAATCACCAGACGCCGAAAATCCGAAAGTTCTGCTATTCCCAACTGTGGTTCAAGCGTTGTAAACGGATAGTCTGCAATCCGCGGTGTCGCACGAGACACGCGTGCCAACAATGTAGACTTACCAGCATTGGGTTTTCCCAACAGGCCAATGTCCGCTACAAGCTTCAGTTCCAATCGCAGTGTGCGTTGTTGTGCCGGATCACCTTCTTTGGACTGTCGGGGAGTCTGGTTGGTTGAACTCTTGTAGTGCTCATTGCCATACCCGCCTTTGCCCCCCTCTGCGACCAACACCCGATCATCCACACAATCCAGGTCAGCAACTGTTTGACCAGATTCCTCATCGATGATCACTGTCCCCACGGGAACCCGGATCAGAACGTCGGCCTCGGATTTTCCGATGCACTGCTTGGATCCACCCGGACCGCCGTGCTCGGCTCGCCAGTGGTGATGCCCCGCAAAATCCAACAGTGTATCCACACCGTTGGAAGCAATGACGTACACAGATCCTCCATCGCCGCCATCACCACCATCCGGGCCTCCCTTGGGAACAAACTTCTCGCGCCGAAAGCTGACCTTACCGTCACCACCTTTGCCACTACAGACCTGAATTGTTGCTTGATCGACGAACACACGCCCATTATGAATCGTCAAGGCCCATCAATCCAATGGCCCCGCCACTTGCACCACGCCTTCTTGATCCACCCAGAAGAATTGCCCGGTCCGCTTAAACGGCAATTCAACTTGATTTCCGAACAGGCTGATCGTCCTAGTTGTATCTGAACCAAAACTGACCGTACGAATCAAGGCCCGATCATCGAGACCAACACCACTCCACACGGCCGTGTGCTGATCAAGTGCGTTATATCGACCTCCAATTTCATAGTTCAGCACCTGACCATGACGCAAAATGTCGTGATAGGCCAACATCCGATCATACGCCTGCTGCACATCCAGCATATTGAGCAGAAAGGGCCCCATATCTCTACGAGCAAAATCCGGTGGATAGACATCGGGGAAATCCCGCTGCGCCAAGGAACCGGGGGCAAAGACCGCGATGGTCTCAGCTCCACGCATCATGGTATGGATTACCATTTCACGGTAGGCCCCACTCGAGGCGATTTTAAAGCCCCATTGCGCCCCTCGCTTGGCTGGCCCATAATGGAACAAGTAACCGATCCAGGGCACCAGCATCTCATCGTCGCGAAGCACCTTGGCACAGTTTGAAAATTGGCGGACGCAATAAAGGAAAATGTTCCAGTTGACACGACCCTGATCTCGACCACCACCGCCCCATCCCGGCGTCATGTAACATCGAGGTTGAGCCACATCCAAAAGACTGCCGTTCCATCCATACGCAGGATAGAGTCCTGCCTGTTGTGGCTGGCGCAGGATCGGATGCGCATAGAAATTACCGATCCTACATTCGGGAAACACCGACCGCACCGGTTCGCTGAATGCCCGGCGAATCACATGGGACCGGGCCTGATCAACGACACGTTGATATTTCCGTGGTGAGTTCAGATTCAACTCGCCGAAACGTGCAAGACACCGGGGACACTTCAATGCCTCATTCATGGCAAGGCGTACTTTTTTTTCTTTGTCATTGCCATTTCTTAAATACGCACCACTCTCAAAATCAATCCATATCGAAGCAGGTACAACTCCATGACGTTGTAGATTTAATGCAATCTGTTGAGCCTTGACAGCCTGTCGACCCACTTCAGGACTTTCATACATCCACGCTGGACAGGAAAATAGTTTGTTGTCCGCTTCCTGTCGGGCCGGCAGTTGATGTGGACAGCCGCCAATATCCTTCACGAAAGCCCGCTGCACGAGACCTTGAGGAAGCATGACCACGGGTTTTCCTTGCACCACCAATGTTTTCAGAAATGGCTGTACCGCTTTAAACCCAGTTGAGGTGTGCAGTGACGTACTGATACAAAGTGGCGCAATACCACGCCGTATCATGTCGCCAGCCAACAGGTGGTCCTGGGGTGCTGCACCCCAATAAAGAATCGGCCAACGATCCTGGGGGTCGTGTTCAAGCGGTGGCATGTAGCGACGCAACTGGCCTCTAAGGTGATTGGAGGGCCCATCGAACTTGGCTGATGTGACTGAAGCCGCGTCAACCTGAAGTCCCTTACCCAGTAGCCCGCCAACCAGCAGGAAAACCAAAATAATTGATAGAACATAGGATCGCATGGTGATTGAAATGATCGATGGTGCCTGATTACATATTTGGGAACAAACCATCATGCAAAGTCCATGGTCCATGAGCCATTGAATTATCACCAACCGCACCCAACATAGGATACTTATGCTTATGATAGGTGGAGATGAACCTTTCTGATGGCAACACTTGGGAAACTCCTTGATGAGCCGTCTTGGACCTAATCCTGACCAGAAGCCTGACGCCGTCGGTTTGTCTCCCGGCATGATCTGGTTGCTTGCCGGCGCCGTAATTATGGCACTGGCAACCCTTGGAGTAATGCTCTACCCATTCGAATTTCAAGCCACAATGAGCGGAAACTGGCTTGCTCGTGATGAGAGAAAGTTAGGCACCGTGCTCTGTCATGTCTTACTGGGTGCCCCACTGGGCATGATCGAGGTCCGCCTTGCCCGCCAGTTACTTAAGCGCCGCGGATGGATTGTTACACTGGTAATGATTGACGTGGCCTTGCTGGCACTCATTGGTGAATCCGCCCAACTTTGGCTAGCAGATCGACAAAGCTCCCTGATTGACCTGGTCGCGGTGACCATTGGAGGAACGGCTGCAGCGCAGTTCATGGAATTACTTGGCAGCCATCATGAGTTTCAAAAGGACCCCAAACCTATGAACTGCGACGATAAGGCGGGGGAATCTGGAGATGACGATGGATCGTAACAAAGGCTGGCAACTGGTGCAGGAGTTTGTTGGCAACACCGGTCTGCGACGACACATGCTCGCGACGGAAGCAGCCATGCGATGGTATGCCAATCGGTTAGGTCAGAACAAAGACTGCTGGGGTGTCGTGGGCCTCATCCATGATTTTGATTGGGAAATTCACCCCCAGCTACCAGACCATCCGGTCAAAGGCGCTGACATCCTGCGTCAACGCGGTATTGATGAACAAATCGTGCGTACCATCTTGTCCCATTACACCAAGGGCACCGGCGTGGAGCGGACTGAGCCCATCGATTTTGCATTACTTGCCTGCGATGAGATCACCGGCCTGATCATCGCGTGCGCCTTGGTCCGACCCGGAAAAAACATCGGGGACGTAAAGCCCAAATCCATCCGGAAAAAATGGAAGGACAAATCCTTTGCCGCAGGTGTGGATCGAGACCATGTGGCCGCTGCAACCGCTGATTTCTCAAGCCAGTGTTTTGGTGACACCTTGGAATTATGGGATCACATCGGCAATGTTCTGACCGCCATGCAGGCCATTGCCGGCGACTTGGATTTGGACGGCCGACTCGCAAGTCAGTAAACCACCGACGTTGGACCCCATTGCCACATAACCTGCGGACATCTGCAACTATTTTCGTTTTAGAAAACCGAGCTCAACGCATGGGTAATCATGGGCCGAATCTAACGCATCCAGATATTGGCGCTGGATTGCTTTCAATCGCTCTAGTTACAGGCAAAAAGTCGCATGAACAAATTGAGCCCCACCTGGTGCAGCTGGATGCAAACCGCGGCAACTCCTTGATGGAAAACTTGAGATACGCTGAATTTAGTTGTTGATCCAGGCGAACATGATGCCAACTAGCGACATGAGCTGTACACAGCCTTGATCGGATCGAACACTATGAACTGCTGGACAAACCTTGCTGCTTTCGTTCCCAGACTGCACGTCGTTCTGATTTCCCTTCCAACCGCTCACGAGCTACTTTCTCAAGTACTTTAAGTCGTTCGAGTTGCTGCCCTGTCCGTCCAAGCTGCTCATCTGGACGCTGGCTAAGCGCTTCCAAGCGTGCAATCCGTTCATTCAGGGCAGTTTGCTCGGTCACCAATTCCGAAATTTTGGCTTCAAGCTTGACCATGTTCATCGTGTTGATCTTGGCTAGGGAGGGGGAAGGCTCACCAAGTAACATCGGAGGATCCTTGGGCTTGGCAACTGGTCGTCTGCCAAACTGCCCCCTGCCGCCACGATGAAAACTACGTCTTTCCATAACAATACGCTAGCATAAGTTAGTCCAACCTGCTGGATTGGCCCAGTATTTGAAAATATCATCATCCCCAGTTAACTCGTCTTGGCAATCCGCCGACAAAGTTTCTGTGACAAACATTCAACCAAATCGAACTACGCGTATCCAATCCATGACCCATGAAGAACTGCTCTGCCTTGCCGTGCTGGGCAGTTATCGGACGAAGCAGCGAGTCGACAACGAGCTAGATCGCAGAGCCCTTCTAGGTGAATCGACACCTATTGAAACGGGCACAACGGGGCGGCAGGGGATATTGGCAGTCCGACAAATAGCACAAATAGCATGGCTTGAACATCGCAACAGTGCCGCATAACCATCGCCGTGCTTCCAATCACAGGCGATGTGACCACCTAATGGGTCCGCTCCACTCATCTACTGCGTGGCCGCAAATACGATTTAACACAGCACAATTCCGTTCTTAAAACGGTGACGCCTCGCGGCTGCCCCTTGACATGGTCCATGCCAAGATAGTTAGGATGCAGGCCCCACAACCCGTCCCACCCCGTGGCGAACCAAACCCTCAATAACCACTTTGGTTTGGCAACCTGATCACACTGCAAACCACTTGTGATAAAAGTAGCCAGCACCATACCCCCCGGTCCACCTCGATCAACAGCACGTTACACATAGAACTGACCTCGGATGAATTTGAACTCACCCATGGTTGGCCACATTGTTACACTAGCCGACATGACGAGTTGACCGAACTCATCCACGAACCATCTGCCTTCGCCATGATTGATTTACATCAAATAGAACGGCGCACTTATACCCACGGCCCCACTGCCCTGGTTCAACTGGAGCGTTTTTCTCTCGCAATTGGCCAGGGAGCGGGGCCGAATATCTACATCAAACGCGATGATGAGTTGGGCCTGATCGGCGGTGGGAACAAGACACGAAAGCTTGAATTCATCTTCGCCCAGGCCCTCCACCAATGTGCCGACACAATCATTACCTGTGGCGCAGTGCAATCAAACAGCTGTCGCGCCACCGCATCAGCTGCCAGGATTGAAGGACTTGCGTGCCGGCTTGCATTGGAACAACGTGTGCCAAACAGCTACGACCCGAAAGCATCCGGAAATAACTTCTTGTATCAACTTTTAGGGGTGGAGAAACAAAACGTCGTCGACGCTGGCAATGACATGAATTCAATCATGGCAACCATGGCTGACCAAGCAAGGCATGAAGGACGAAACCCCTACGTGATGCCACTGGGTGCCGGCACACCCTTGGGAGCATTGGGGTATGTAAATGGTGCCAACGAAATCATGGCACAGGCACAACAGATTGGCATCCAGTTTGATGCCGTCATTCATGCCAGCGGCGGCAGCGGTGGTACGCAGTCGGGGCTACTTGTGGGTTTTAGTGAATCCAAGGATTCGCCACGTGTCATTGGTATCTGTTCGGGTGCGGACAAGATCACACAGCAACAGCGTGTACACCGCCTTGTACAAGGCACTTTTGATCTACTTATGCTTCCGCCAACCGTTAGCTTGAAGAATATCGTTTGCAACGATGATTATGTCGGCCCTGGCTACTCGCTACCAACACCACTCATGGCTGAGGCGGTTCAATTGCTCGCGCGAACAGAAGGCGTTTTGCTGGATCCCGTTTACAGCGGCAAAGCCATGGCAGGATTAATCGATCTTGTACGCCAAGGACAGTTTACGCCCGATCAGAATATTCTCTTCCTACACACCGGGGGGGTGCCCGCGATTTATCATTACAAAGACGATGTAATGCTCCACCTCTAGCAATACACTTGCAAACTTACACCTATCCCACTGAATTAGGGTCCGAGAACTTACCCGTGTCTCCTACGATGCCTGGATACGAGCCGCATGGTGTCTGTTGACATAAAATCTGTGTCCATACATCTACCCGCCCCGATGTACTTGGTAGCCAGGCGACATCTGAAATTGCGATGGCGGGGTTCCAATGACACTGGTTTGATAAATAACTATCAACCACCCCGTCAGACTGCGGAGTCTTGACCATGCAATGTGTGCAATGTGGTGTTCGCATTCCCCTGGTATCTCAGGAAGACTGGGTCAAGAAGGTTTGCGACCACTGCCAGCAGATTGGTGGCATCCTCATTGAGGATAGATCAGCCGCAACCCCTTGCGATGCCGATCCAATCGTTTTTAGTAATATTGCTTGGCAGCCATAAGCACGTCTGCTGAACACCCCGGTCTGCTCATCAGCCCTATCCAACCACGACAACCAATTCCACCAAAATCTGGTTCAATCCGCCCCAATGGACGGTCAAAATAGGGCGACATCCATAAAAACTTACTATTAATACACTTAAATCCTTAAAGCATGAGAAATGGCATCAAATTAAACCATCTATTCTCAGGTTCCACCAAGATCACCACCCAAACCAGAAATATTTAATTTCTTTTAAAACAAATACTTACATTATTTTTCCGTGATGGTCCGGTTTGGCACCAGATTCGCTATATATTTGACTGGAAGCGCTATCAGTGTGCACAGGTGGTGCGCGCCCTGCGATACGCAGCGATGCGGTTCGCCGGGTATACCGGAACTGGCTTGGAGCCGGATGTTCCATGAAACGGCACGGCATAAGTGTGCCTGCGGTATGAAGGTAACCGCTTGGTATTGCATCACTTTTTAATTGAAGGAGCATTAGCCAATTGCGGATCGAAGGTGCTTAAAACGACAAGTCAATTTTTCCCAGTTTTCCCTATTTATAAAGGAGCAGAAGCAATGAGACAGAAACTGAACTGTACAATAAACCCCGCTCAGGTGATGGGCATTATGGCCGTCATCTCGCTGATACCGGTGCATTCAGCATTGGCTGCAGCCCCCATAGCGACTTTCCTTGATGACCAACCAGGACTGTATGCCCCTATCCAAGGCATTACACTTGAACAACAAATTGTTGACGGGCTCGACCCGAATGATCCGGACAGCATTGACCGTGACTCGTGGATTTTCGGTAGCATCGATTGGGGAGATGAAGGACATATTCAACCCGGCAACCACACGTGGAGAATCGTCGAGTCGTCTTTTCCCGGCGGTGCAGGTGCCTTATGCGGTGGAAATGAAGGACAAGCCGGAGAGGCCAACCCATGTGCGAACTCGACCAGAAGGTACGAGACGACCATGAAGGGTAGTTCTGATGTGGTGGGCATGAACACTGACCGTGATTGGGTCTTCTCGTTCTATATCAAAAATGAATATGTGGACTCCGTCGGCACCGACAAACTCTTTGAAACGTCCTCAGTTTCAAGCGCGGATGGACCTCCTGGGCGTGACATGATGGTTATCATGGGCAGAGGTGTTGGCGGTGGCAGTATCGCTGCCGATGGGACAGAACACGTATACAGACTGACTCATGGTGTCTGCTCTGCACCGGGCCAATGCGAAAACAAGACGGTGGATATCGACACGCCTTTGAATGATGGCAAGATCACCATGCACTATAAGGCTTCCAACTCCAAGATCGACCTCTACTTCGATGACGACCTGTTGATTCCAGATTTCGAGTCACAGAATGGATATTACGACATCAAATTCATCCAGCTGGGTGGTGGCGGCATCAGTTTTGAAAATGCCCTTTATGATGAAATCTATATCGGCGTGCTTGGAGAAACCAATGCATGTGGCGCAGATGGTCCAGGCCCGAATGTCCCCGGTGATTTCAACTGTGATGGCGTAGTTGACGTAGCAGACTTAGGCATTATTGGTGCCAACTTCAATGGCAACCAAGTGACCTATGTCGATGGTGACGCCAACCTGGACGCGGCAGTTGATGTCGCAGACCTCGGCGTTGTCGGTGCCAATTGGAGTGCCGCACAATCCGGGTCGGTGGGCCAGGCGTTGCAATCTGCCGGCCTTGCGTCTTTGGTTCCTGAACCGACAACCGCCGCGGTATTGGTCATCGGACTTGGACATCTCGGACGTCGACGCCGACATTGAGACTGCGGAGAAAAAATCGGCATGGCATCACAGGGGAATCCAGACCCCTGTGATGCCATGCCGACCGGGGATTGCAATCCTTCTGTTATTTGCTGCGCGATGCGTACAGTGATCGCCTGATCAACCTCGTGGAGTTTGAACATTGAAACAGATTATGAATCTAAACAGACTGATGCACCACGCGATCATATTCATGGTGACAATGACCACATTGTATCTGGCGACACGCTCAGCTTTGGCAGAACCCCCGGTTCCGGTTTTCATGGATGACCAGCCGGGCCTTTATGTGCCCATGGAAGGCGATCCAAACGACCCATTAACCAGTAAACCAACCTGGAACTTCAAACCAATTGACTGGGGTGGCGAAGGACATATCCAGCCATCTGATAATCACCCAGGGCCGTGGAAGATTGAGCCTTCACCATTTTCTGATGCGGCGGCAACATGCCGCGGGAACGAGGGGCCAACCGGAGAAATAAACCGATGTGTTAATTCGACCCGGCGGTATAACCCGACGTTTAAAAACCCTGTCAGCAGTGATGACAAAATCCCAATGGATACAACCCGGGATTGGCTGTTCACTGTGTCATTTGCCATCGAGAACACCGACACATTCGGCACTGACAAACTCTTTGAATTTGCTGCTGCAACGCGAGGCGCATCACCAAACCGATCGACTGAAGACCTGCTGGCAATCAAAGGCGCTTATGCTGAAGAAGGAGACAGCAGCACATTGCCAGGTGGTTTGGAAAACCGGTACCGAATCATTCACGGACCCTGGCTTGACGGGCAACCCGAACCCTATGGCACCGTTATTGATCAACCACTGACCCAGGGCAAGATCACCGTTCACTACAAGGCAGCCAATCAAAGATTGGACTTCTGGTTTGATGACGAACTGATTCTGGCTGACTTTGAATCACTAAGCGGAACCTATGACATTAATTTTGTCCAGCTGGGTGGTGGCGGCACCAGTTTTGAAAATGCATTATGGGATGAACTGTATATTGGAGTACTCTCGGAAACCGCTGCATGTGGAACAGATGGCCCAGGCACAAATATCCCTGGTGATTTCAACTGCGATGGACTCGTTGATGTGGCTGACCTGGGCATCATTGGCGCCAACTTCAACGGCACCGAAGTAACGTATATTAATGGTGACGCCAATCTCGACGGCAGCGTTGATGTGGCTGACCTGGGTATCGTCGGCGCCAATTGGGGAATAGCTTCGGGCACGTCACTTTCACAGGCGCCAAACGGCGCAGAACTGGCGGCCCTGCTGCCTGAACCAGCTACCGCAATCACACTGATCATCGGGCTCACCTGCCTTGGGCGCAACCATCGACAAATACCAACAACTTTGTCATCATGGCAGCCGTGAATGAACACAAACCGGTAGACCCTGAGATATTGCCGTTCCGTAATTCCACTGCTGTCCTTGATGATGGTCGTGAACTAAATCAACGCATGCAGCGTGATGGTTATCTATTCATCCAAGGACTCCTGCCCCCACAAGTCCTCGAAAGTCTCCGTCAGCAGGCGCTAACTATCGAACGTGATGCCGGATGGGTCAGGGATGATACGCCGTTGCAGGATGCCGTTGCCGATCTCAATGGTTTTTGTGTCGAGCCCGAACCGGCCTACAACAACGTCTATTATGACCTGTACAAACTTGCCGATTTCCATGCACTGCAACACCGACCGGAGTTAAAGAACTTGTTTGAACGCATGCTCGGTGAATCAGTCATGGCCCACCCACGCATCATCATGCGAACAATTTTCCCGCAGCGCGAAGCATATACCACCCCACCTCATCAAGACTTCATTCCTATCCAAGGCACCCCTGACACCTTTACCGCATGGATCCCGCTTGGCGATCTACCACCCATCATGGGTGGGCTTCAACTTGCTGAAGGATCGCATGCCCATGGTGTCTACGAATTTGCACCCTCCCTCGGCGCCGGTGCAATGGAGGTCACCGACCCCCTAAAGGGCAGATGGCGAAACAGTCCGTTTAAACAAGGTGATGTATTGATCTTCCATAGCATGACCGTCCACCAGGGGGTGCCCTGCCAGGGCACATCACTGCGAATCTCCGTGGACGCTCGGTATCAGAAGCTCAGCGATCCGATCGCACCGGACAGCCTCGAACCTCATAATAAACCGGTGACATGGAAAGAAGTTTACGCCGATTGGCCATCGGATGACCGGCAATACTACTGGCACCAGTGGAACCTGCAGACCAAGGATTACGATTACAGTTACTATGAAGAACGCGACCGCATGGCCATCCGGCTTGCTGAGCAAGGTGACATCCGAGCTCGTTCAACACTGCAGAGAATCATTGCCCGAGGGAGTATCGATCCCGCCAAGCAGCAGCGGGCCCAGGAATTACTCACAGCGCTGGAAACAAAACATTGAAATAGATTCAAAGTCAATTACCCACGCGTAGGCGACACCATTTCTCTTGAAAACCCGGCCGGTCGAAAACCTCTGGATTAACCGCACCCTTGGAAGGCCGACGCCCAAGCGACAGATCCAGTATCGCTTGACCCGCGGCATTACCGAGATCCCGCATTAATTCGTCTGTGACCCCGATAGCATGAGGTGCCATCAGTACGTTTTCCAGGTCACTGAAAATCGGCGGCTGGGTAAACGGCTCATCCACAAATGTATCGATCGCCGCACCGGCGATCTGATTCGATTTCAATGCGTCGTACAAAGCCTGCTCATCCACGATGCCGCCACGGGCGGTGTTGATTAAGTATGCATGCGGCTGCATCAGTTCGAGTTGACTGCTGCCAATCAAACCACGGGTCTGGTCTGATAGTGGACAGTGAACCGATACGAAATCTGCCCGTTTCATCAACTCGTCCAGTTCGACCAATTCAACACCCAATTCCTGGGCCACCTGGGGATCGAGGAAGGGATCAAATGCAAGCGGCTTGTTCATTTTGAAGCTGCCCAGCAGGCGGATCAGTTCACGGGCGATCCCACCCAATCCGACCGTACCCAGAGTACGGTCCCGCAGTTCCTTACCGATATAGTTAAAACTTTCAGACCATTGACCATTGCGACTGAGTCGATCTTTGGCCAGTACATGATGGGCCAGGGCAATCATCCACCCCACCGTAGCTTCGGCCATTGGCCGATCGACTGCACCCACCGCAATGAACACTGCCACATCGGATTGCGTGCAAGCATCGACATCAACCTTGTCATAGCCAACGCCCAAGCGACTAACGACCAGCAGGTCATTGGGGGTGGCAAGCGTTTGCTTATCCACCCATGGACTCCATACCAGGATTCCCTGGGCATCTTGAATCTGCTCAGCACTAATATGGGGCAGATGTTCTTCAAATGTAAAGCACTCGATATGCATGTGTGAATCAAATACGGTCAGAGCCTGGTCCTTGCCCTTCATGCGACCATCGTCCTGGAAAACATCAGCAGTTCGTGCTACCCGGAACTGGTTTGGATTAGCCATGGTCAGACCCTCAATGCATCAAGGAGTTTGATCTCATCATTCTTCCACGAAATCTTCAGGAATAAGGCCGCCGAATCCGCTCTGGCGCAACAGATCCATGAACTGACCCGTAAACACAAAGTTGCGATCCGGAAACTCCAAGCCCGCCATATTTTGATCGATGTGACTAAATAGAAGATCGATCTCAGCCATTGGCTTGCGGCTCCCATTTTCCGGATCAATCAGTTGTACGGTCCCATGTGTTGAAGCGCCTTGCCGATCAAGCCTTTCAATGGTGGCATCGAAATGCAGGCTGAATCCCGGTCGTGCCGCTTCAAAAAAGGAGGCCTTGGCAATCTTGGCCAGAATGACCTTCTCTGTAAAATCGTTAGATGCACCGACTAGGATGCCCGCTGTCTGCGCCATACCCTCGATCACTAACGTATTGGGCATCACCGGAAACGCCGGACGGCACTCCGTTGCCGGCAAATGATCACGCAACACCTCCTCAGCAAGCGAAATATTCTTGATCGCTATGCATCGATGTTGCTTTTCTAATACCAGAATACGATCGATCCAAATCCAGCGCATGGTGCAGAAAGCATGCTGTCCGATCCGGACATTTGCTTGCTATGATTCAAGCTTCGTTTGTACGAACTTGACAACCGTGTCCACAGTAAAAATGTCAGAAAACTCGTCGACGTTTCGACTTTCATCAAAAGCATCAAGATCAGCGTGTGGTAGACGTTCACGTAACTCTTGCATTCCGTAATCCGTCACTTTCTCATCCTGAACGTATTTCGGATCGTTCAGGACATTATCCGGAATCATTTCCCCCTGATCAATCTTAATCCCAAAGGCCTTTTCCAACCGAAAAACAATATCCAAGAAATCAATCGATTCGGCACCCAAATCAGTTGCCAATTTGGCTTCCGGAACGACCTCGTCATCGTCGACCCCCAGAGCGTCAACGAGAACCTCTTGAACTTTGCTGAACACTTCCTCTCGAGTGATTGTCATGATACGAAATACTCCGTGTCGAACGACACCTAGTCACGTTGCATGGTAGTTCTTACGATTAATCATAATCACGCTGCCACCAGTGGCTTGAGGGCAAATCGCCCTCCCAGGGCAACCTCGCCACCTACGGTACCGCGTCCGTCTAGATCCCAACCCATGTCGGTCTGCTTGCGAACCTTCACCTCGACCCTGAGAGTCTGCCCCGGCCGAACCATTTGGCCGTATCGGATATTGCGTGCCTCACACAGAACTAATGGCTGACCGTTGGCCGATTCGTCGAGCAATAACCGTCCAGCCTGAACCAGGGCCTCAAGCATGAGAACGCCTGGGAAAACAGCAAATCCAGGAAAATGATCTGCCAGATATTCCTCTGCACTGCTGAGACATTTAATCCCAACCAATCGGTTGTCCTCGCGTTCCAGCACCCGATCTATTAGTTCAAAACGCAACGTCGTCACCCTTGGCAAGCCACCAAAACACAGTGGCGTATCGGAGTGTAGGCGGTGCCTTAGACCGATGCAATTCGCATAAGGCCAAAATCCAATACCCACGGAGCCCAAACTCGCCACGCAGGAACGGGAACTCGCTCTCGCTTCAATCCATCATTCGCAATCAACTATGACAGAGAGTCGAACGCGAGGCTATCCAGCACACCTTCCTGGCTCTTCAAATAGGCCACCACCAAGGAGGCGTAACTTTCCTGGATGAATGGATGGTCATCCAGGACCAATTGGCTGCGGACATCGTATACACGAGATTCACTAGGACCCTCAATTTCCACAAAGTCGCCGAGTTCGGGCAGCGAATCAATTTCCACCAAGCAGTCTTCCAAGCGCCAACGGTGACGACGTTTTTCGAACATCAGATGTTGCTGATAGCCAAGCACCCCAAGCAATTGCACTGCATGATCGCAATTGACAACCTGCACCTGCACCTCATGACGCACTTTAAGTGCGGCTGACAGTCGCGGCCCCTTATGCGTGATGACCGTAACCGAATCGTTGCTGCCTGCATATTCCTCGGTTCGAACCCTCAGGCCTTCACCGCGGTTATAAAGCGCAAGTTCCGGCGTATCGAAATAGCGGTTCGTTTCATCTATCACTAATGAACGCCGGGCACCGATCTCTACAAGACAAGACTCAAGCCTCGGACAATCAAGCAACCGCATCTTGGCTTCAATCTCGAGACCCATCGAAACCATCCACAATTAAATGACACCTGGGGCACCAGGCAGCTGGACATCAGTTGAACAACTTGACACGAAGAGATACCAGATGCCGTGCATCATGGATCGCAGTTCTCTTGGACACCGATTGCGCGTACCGGTCGGCATGAAAGTTGAATGTCGCCGGTGAACACATTAGCGTCAATGGTGATGGTAGGGATTCATGCCAGGTAATGCGTACTAGAACCCATTGCTCAACCAAGCTGAGCGACATGGACCTCGCAACCCGATGAAAAACCAGTAACACCGGTGGGTCATGCCGCTGATGCTCAATGGTACGCCACAACCAGAGTCCCCCCAATAGCAACACCATAACACCCAGTGCCAGACACAACCCCTGAAGGGGAATGATGTGGCCCCCACGAGCCCCCCAATGATCGACAATATCCGACAATCGCCAGGGTTCTGATCGTAAAAGTAACAGGGTTCCACTCACCGGTAGGCCTCAATTCTTTATAAAAGACTTACGCTCGCGAAATACTGGACCAGACGCCTGCATTGTTTTAATGAGATGTTGAACCACTCGACCAGCACGTTTTTTGACCCAAGGATCTCGATCCGTGATGGACATTTCGGCAACTGCCCCTGCTGAACTGATCAAACCCAATGATTCGACAAGCCAGAGAGCACTGATTCGATGTTTTGCCCGGTGGTCTTGAAGCATTTCCCCAAGAGCGGACACTGCCTCGCCGGTTCGCCATTGCAACAGCGCCCTGATCGCATTAGCACGAACGCGATTGGACTCAGACTTGGCCATACGAATCAACTGTTGGCTGCAATCCATCTTACCCTGTTCACCCAATGCCTCAACGGCATTGGCACGCACACGCGGATTATCATGGGACAATGCTTGGGTAAGTGCCTTGATGCTGCCCGTAGAAGATGATGACCCAAGTGTACGGACCGCCGCAGAGGTAATACGCGGATCTTGATCCTTCACCATCAAGCCAAGGGTCTTTTCGAAGAAGTCGCCCTGGTTAAGGGCGTTAATCATGACCATTGCCCGCAGCCGTTCGCTACGATCAGAATCCACAAGCTTGCGACCCAGCGCCTGATGAAAAGTTGGATCGATCTTGATAAGAGCACGACCGGCATGGAGTTGCTGCTCCCGATTCAACTTCGACCAGGAAAGCCAAAGCCTTTCAAAACCCCAGGTGGCAAGTTGGTTTACGGCCAGTTGCTGTAAAGCTGCGTGCTGGCTATTGATCAGTTGCAACAGGGCCATCGGCACCCCAGACCATCGACAACAAAGTAGATGTCGCAGGGCAATGCGCGCCAATATCACATCTTTATCCAGACAAAACTGACTGATCGCCTGGTTTGCAAACTCCAAGTCCTTACCCCTGATCCGCATTAATTCACGTAATGCAATTAACCGGGCCAGCCGACTTGGCAGTTGAGTCAATTGAGAAAGGTACCGGATCTTATGTACACAACCCAATGGCAGTGCCGCAATCCACCGTACCAGGCCGCAATCATGATCGGATGGCCATTGAGCCAACTCCGTTGGAACAAGACGATCTGCAGTTCGAAGCTTTGAAAGCTTCACGACTACTCGATGATCGATAAGCAAATGCGCGTTCAAAAGCAGATCCGGTAGGTGGCCCTTGGATACGGCCTGACGAATACCGACCAGTACATGCTGCGACAGCAATGGGTGGACAACCCATGCAAACATGGCTTGGCGTAACTGCGGCCAGTGGGCACGCTGAAGTTGAACCCGAAGCTGATCCAAAACCGCATTATGCCTGTGTCCTAATGGGCCAAGCCACTGTTGCATCGGACATGGTGCGAGAACAGCCATCGCTAGCAAAACGCTGTTCTGCCGGTGGCTGGCATAACAACTCGCCGCCTTTTCCATGGCGTTGCGTACATAACCAACCGTGGCCGGATCACACCCGGATTGTCCTGGTTCAACACACCACTGAGCTAACTGAAGCAGACATGTGGCCGCATCTATCCGCAACTGCGGCTCAAGACCATGCACCAACTGGTCGAGCACAAGGTAAGCCAAACGGCCAGCCCGGGCTCGCCGTATGATTTCAACCACATTGGCCGGGCCTCGACCATCATGCACCTGAACCGCCTGACGCATGGGGCCATATAGTTCCGTGACAGAGCCGATCAACTCGTCCTGGAGCTCATCGGACAACTGGTCAAAATACATGATGAGCGAGACCAGGCTGGGCGGGTCACCACGCTGAAGAATTAGGTGGGCAATGTGCCGCACAGAAACCAAATCCGCCGTTGGCAAAGCCGCAGCCAGGGCTCGGTCCACTGAAGTGGACGCGATGCCGACTAGATGAGTCAAAATCAGCGGATGAGATGGTAATGACACCACGCATTGTTATCGGTAACTCAACTTATGGAAGTGGAATAAGGAAAACAAATATTGAAAAATCACCTTTTAAGGCTTTGAAATTTAGGTATTCATGCTATAATACGAGGCTTTCGATCTTGGGAAACAAAACGTAATCCGCGAGCCTTGGGATAAATAATTCATGAGCGTCAGCCATAAATCTTCTTCCACAAAGTCGACTTGCCGATTAATGGTCTATAAGCGTGCTTTGCACCCTGAGCTGTTCAAACTTGAGGGGCGTAATCTGCAGCGACATGGCGATTATGAGGGCGAAATGTGGATCTGCCGTGCCGGCCATGTGGTCCGTTTTCAGACTGAGGGGCATGTCATGACCGAAGCTGTCGTAGACAATGCTGACCACCTGCCAGAACATGGCTTGGTCAGTGCGTTGCCCTGTCTGGGTGAGAAAGAATATGAGCACCCCCGTGATGACCGAATAGGTTTCGTCACCACAATCCAAACAGAGTTTCTGACGGACAATCTTTACAGGGCAACGTATCGTGAAATGATGGACTTCGCCACCGAAACCGATTCTCTGTTTCACGCATGGACCGATAACGAAGATGCCAACTGTCTCTCACTGCTTGACGTGCAAACATTCAAGAAGGAGTTGCACGTTCAAAGCTACCACCTCTCAGGTATCGGTGGTCTTGTCCTGCGAACCCAATCGATCTTCGAGGTCTGCTAGGCCAGTCTGTTACTGCGGATCCAAAGCCGTATAACGTACCGACCATCAGGCAAATCCATGTCTAAACTGAGTCGCACTGCTATCATCGAGCGACTGGAATCAGCGGGAATCATTGCGATCTTTCGGACTGATGATGCTGGCCAGTTTGTTGATGTATGCCGTGCAATGCGTGACGGTGGTGTATTCGCTTGCGAAGTCACCATGACCACGCCGGGCGCCCTGGAGATTCTCGGCCAGGCAGTCGACAAACTTGGCGACGATCATCTGGTGGGGGTTGGTAGCGTCCTAGATGCAGAAACCGCCCGTGCAGCGATTCTTGCCGGTGCACAATTCATTGTCTCGCCCACCTACTGTGCCAAGGTCGTGGAAATGGCACACAGATACGGCCTGCCGGCCATTCCCGGTGCCTTAACACCAACTGAAATACTTACTGCTTGGCAAAATGGTGGGGATATTGTCAAGATTTTCCCCGCCAGCCAGTTAGGGCCCCGCTATCTCAAGGAAATACTGGCACCAATGCCCCAACTACACCTCATGCCGACCGGCGGGGTCAATGTCGATAATGTAGTTGACTGGCTGGATGCTGGAGCAACATGCCTGGGACTGGGGACAGCCTTGGTTCGCAAGGATTTGGTACTCCAAGGAGACTGGAGTGCCCTCACCCAGCACGCCAAACAGCTCGTTGATCGAGTAAGACAGGCTCGAGAACAGTAACAAGTACCCGCCCAAACCGGAAGTCGTACAGGCCAAATAGCCTCGGGCAGGTAGAATGACGGTCGCATAAGACGACTGGGCATACGCCGAATTGGCCCGCGAGGAGATTCATAGATGACAACGACGGCAAAGCTCCCGGATCTATCGAAGGAAGAAATCCAACGTTACAGTCGACACCTGATCCTGCCAGAGGTCACGCTGACGGGACAGAAAAAGCTGAAGGCCGCAAGTATCCTGATGATCGGAACCGGCGGCTTGGGTGCACCGGTATCGATGTATCTAGCCGCAGCGGGTATCGGACGAATCGGCTTGGTCGACTTTGATCGGGTGGAGCTTACAAATCTACAACGTCAGATTATTTTTTCCACCCAGGATGTCGGGCAAGACAAACTTACCGCCGCCAAGGCTCGACTGGAAGGGGCCAACCCCCACATCAAGATTGAGACCCACCACGTCCACCTGAGTTCTGAAAATGCCCTTGATATCATTCATGACTACGACATTGTGATCGATGGGACAGACAACTTCCCAACACGATACTGTGTCAATGATGCATGCGTAATGCTTGGAAAACCAAATGTATATGGGTCCATCTTTCGGTTTGAAGGACAGGCCACACTTTTCGACCCACGCGTCAAGGGACCATGCTACCGTTGCCTTTATCCAGACCCACCACCACCCGGAATGGTACCATCATGTGCTGAAGGTGGCGTGCTTGGAATTCTCCCAGGCATTATTGGCACAATCCAAGCAACCGAAGCGATCAAACTTATTCTTGACCAAGGCAAAAACCTGGTTGGACGACTCCTGCGCTTCGATGCACTGGCGATGAGTTTCAAAGAGTTCCGACTCCGACGTGACCCAAAGTGCCCGGTGTGCGGTGACAATCCATCCATCACCGAGTTAATTGACTACGAGCAGTTCTGTGGCATCCGGGGCGAAGAATCCACTACCATCATCCGAGACGGCCAGGATATTCCAGCTATTAGCGTCCAAGAACTCAAAGCTGCAATTGATGCCGAGGAGGATTTCGAACTTATTGACGTCCGCGAACCGCACGAACACCAGATCTGCAATATCCGGTCAGCCAGTTTGATCCCGCTCGGTCAGATCGCAGAACAATTGTCCCAGTTTGATCCAAACAAACGATACGTGGTCCACTGCAAACTTGGCGGCCGCAGCACCCATGCCGTTGAACTCATGCGACAGGCAGGACTTGATGCAACCAATGTCTCAGGTGGGATCACCGCTTGGGCCAAGGAAGTCGACCAGACAATGCCAACATACTAACGAACACCACCTGTGGTCATACGCTACGCATCATCGTCTAGCGTGCGTAACCCCAGGCCAAAATCCGCAAGCTTCTGCTTGATCTCAAACAGGCTGGTCATCCCGAAATTCTTAACCCCCATCAATTCTGCCTCTGTCCGCATACAGAGGTCTCCAATGGACGAAATATTCAGTAGGGACAGAGCTTTTCGTGCCCGCACGGACAGTTGTAATTCTGCTACCGATCGCCCCAATGATTCAGCATCTGATCCAGCTTCACTTTTTGCCTGATCGTACACCGCCTGTTGTGTCGCGGAATATTGCTGCTGTTCAACCGCCTGCCCCATACGCAGACCGCGTTGAGCCAGCATCGATCTAATCTCATCCAAACCACTCTCACCGATATTCTTATAGCTTCGTAGATCTGCTTCCGTAACCCTTAACAGGTCGCCGAGTGTTCGCAGTGCCATCTTGCGAAGTGCGTTGCGTGTCCGAACGCTTAAGTCGAAGTCTGTCACCGGGATATCCAGCATCACATGCTGCTGATCCACCAACTTTTCAGTTTCGTCGGCAATCATCATCTCCTTGCTGCCACGAATGTCTTTCATAAACAGGCGTGCCCGCGGGTGATTCGGGTCAGTGGCAAGCACTTGGGCTATGCATCTCTCGGCCTTGGTGTACTGGCCGCGATCTTCATACACCACAGCAAGATTCATCAGTGCGTTGAGAGGGGGGTTGGGCTGCTGAACCGACTGTTCATATAAATGCAATGCTTCGTCTTCCTCGCCAACCAAATCGAGATTATAGGCCAAGTGAAAACAGTTCCCCACATCGTCCGGGTCCGCAGTAAACGCGGCCTCGTAAGCCTCAATAGCAGCCAGTCGATCTCCGTCCGCCTCAGCCTGCTGGCCGGCATCGAAATATCGTTTGGCAGTTTCCGTATCCTTGATCTCCTGCTTGTCCATCACCACGGTGCCAGGGATTTGACTCATTGCGAGTAACCTCTCCAATCACAGTACTTATGTGGGGAAAATATGCTATAGGAGCCGCCAAGGATAGCGCGTTGGACCTTGGGATGCAAATACCACCCCACGGTTTAGCGTCTGATCGTAAACGCCTGGGGACCCGGGTCGCCAAACTCCCCAGTCGCCGGATGATGCAGTAACTGCCGCTGAGAGATGTACTGACTCATGTGGTCGCATAGGTGGCATGTGAAAGCATCAACTTGCTGACCGGAACCTTCGACAATCACCTGAACTCGCCCATCGGCGAAATTCTCCACAAAACCCGACACCTCATATCCAATGGCGATTCGTGCCGTGTTATAACGAAAACCAACCCCCTGCACCCGACCGGAGAAATAAATTGTCCTACGTACCATTTTTCCACCCGGCCAGAGTCACATCTCCGCACAGCCCTGACCAACTTTGATGCATGGCTTGGATTCGTTGATATCACCAACCCTATTGCAGGCTGGCCATCTCCTCCTCTGGAATATCAAAGTTGGCGTGCACCTTCTGAACATCTTCATGATCATCCAAGGCCTCAAGCAGGTTGAGTACCTTTCGCGCCACATCCCCGCCGCATCGTATCGTGTTACTGGGAATCTGAGCAATTTGACCTGATTCAATGATCCACTCGGCTTGCTCCAATGATTGTTTCACTGTAATAAAATCAGTTGGTGACGAGAGAATCCGCCATGAATCACCATCGTCAATCACATCCTCTGCACCGGCTTCAAGTGCAGTGTCCATGACCTTGTCTTCACTGGCCCCCTCCTTGGCAATAAACACTTGCCCCTTGGGTTCAAACAGGTAGGACACACAGCCCGTAGCGCCGAGATTACCGCCCCCTTTTTCAAATATCTTTCGCAGTTCACCAGCTGTGCGGTTGCGGTTGTTGGTCAAAATTTCCAACATGACTGCCACGCCTTGTGGACCATACCCTTCATAGACGGCACTTTCGTAAGACTCGCCCTCCAGTTCACCGCTGCCCTTCTTGATCGCATTGGCGATTGTATCCTTGGGCATATTGACCGCCTTGGCTTCCTCCACGGCATATCTCAAGGTGAGATTACCTGCCGGATCGGGGCCGCCATTCTTGGCCGCAACAATAATCGCCCGCGCACACTTACTCCATTGCGATCCACGCTTAGCGTCCTGCCTTGCCTTGCGATGCTTGATATTTGCCCATTTGCTATGGCCTGCCATGGCATACCACTCCGAGAATAAAGTTTATACACCCCAATCTCCCCACGCATCCGCCGGTCAATCCGCTACGGCACTGTATTCAACTGAATAGTTGGGGCTTTCCTTGGTTATGGTGATATCATGGGGATGTGATTCAGCAACCGATGCACCACTGACGCGGACAAACCGACCATCACGTTGAAGCGATTGGATATCTGGTGTTCCACAATAACCCATGCCCGCACGCAGACCACCGATCAGTTGATATACAAACTCGCCCAAAGGCCCGCGATACGGGACTCTTCCTTCCACGCCCTCAGGCACAAGCTTGGCCGCCGCCACACCCTGCTGACTATACCGGTCCGCCGAACCGATCATCATTGCACCGTGCGACCCCATCCCACGGTACGCCTTGTACCGCCGACCCATGTGAATCACGATCTCCCCAGGCGATTCATCTAAACCAGCGAGCAGCGATCCGACCATCACCACCGACGCCCCCGCTGCCAATGCCTTGGTAATGTCACCGCTATGGCGAACTCCGCCATCGCAAATCACGGGAATCTGGTGTTCGTCCGCCACTTTGCATGCCTCAGTAACTGCCGTAATTTGCGGCACGCCCACACCCGTCACCACACGTGTCGTACAGATGGAACCTGGCCCAATACCCACCTTGATCCCGTCAGCACCGGCATGAATCAGGTCTGCGGCCCCAGCGCGTGTTGCCACATTCCCAGCAATCACATCGATGTTGAAACTGGCTTTGATCCTCCCAACTGTTTCAATCACGTTGGTACTGTGACCATGTGCGCTATCAACAATGATCACATCCACCTCCGCGTCGATCAATGCTGCAACTCGGTCATACTGATGGACGCCCACCGCCGCACCGACACGAAGACGCCCGCGTTCGTCACGGCAGGCACGCGGAAACTGCTGCATCTTGGCAATATCGCGCATCGTGATAAGCCCAGTTAAATTCATCTGCCCATCAACCAGCAGCAGTTTCTCCACTTTGTTCTCGTTAAGAATTGACTCGGCCTGCTGCAGCGTTGTCTCGGGAGGTGCGACCACCAACCGATCACGCGTCATTATCCCGCCGACATGCTGATGATCGTTATCAAGGAACATCAGGTCACGCCTGGTGATAATGCCAACAACGCGGCCGCCAGGTTCACCACTTTCCGTGACAGGAACCCCCGAGATATTCTGTTCTGCCATTGCGGAACGTGCTTCACTAACTGGCTCATCGGGCCCCAGTGTGATCGGATCCGTGATAACACCATTAGCCGATCGTTTGACTTTCACAACTTCTCGAACTTGTTGTTCGATGTTCAAATTTTTATGAATAACCCCAAGGCCGCCCTCTTGAGCTAAGGCGATGGCCAGTGCCGCTTCCGTCACCGTGTCCATCGGCGCTGAAATCAGGGGAATATTGAGTTGAATCCCAGATGTAAGCCGGGTCGCAAGATCGACCTGGGAAGGCACCAAGTCGCTACGGGCAGGCACGAGGAGCACGTCGTCAAAGGTAATCCCGTCGCTAGCCAGTTTTGCTTCCATGGTGAACTGATAACAGGGTAGACCCCCGCCGTCAAGTTGAGGCAGGACATTGGCAACTTCACCGAAACCTATCCACGAATCATCGCAACCCGGGAAAACCAAGATTTATGTCTTTGCCAAATATAAGATTGCCAAAAAAAAAGCCGGGTGTCCTTTGGGATACCCGGCGAGAAATCTTACTTCAATTGGACTGACCTCAGCTCTTCGGCTTGTCCAAATTTGGATCCAAAACATCATCCGATTCTGTACCATCGCCATTGTGGATCAGCAATGCATCGGAACCTTCAGGATTGGTGTCATTCCCATCGTCATAGGGGTTGGCGAGGAACAGATCGTCTTTACTGGAAGTCACAGTTCCGTACCTCGTGGTGGGATTTGCTGACCGCTCAAAAACGGCATGGCCGTCATTATAGACTACAGAACCTTCCCACTTCTCATCATTATGGTAGCTATCGTAGGTCTTACGATCAGATGCCTTGGTACCGGGGGTGCCATCGATAATACGGTCAACAGCAACGATCGCTTGGGAATTGATGGTCGCACGCCATTCGCCCAACCGGATATTGGCATTGCCTTCACCAGGAGCTGCCTTTAAAGCCAGCAACGAGTGAGAGTAGTTGCTACTTGAGAAATCCTCATCGACGTCAGGGTCCTTACCCGTCAGATCGTACTCGAGGATTGAACCATTGGTCTCAGATGGACTGATTATGAAGTCAGGCGTGAAGAAGTTGGCGTCAATCAGGATTGCATAGCGAGATTCCACCTTCGCACTCTCGTCGCCGCCATCATCACCACAGTAAGGGATATTTTCGCCGTTGACGGGATCGTTATCGAAGAAACCCTTGGTTCCATTCATACCTGGGTAACGCTCTTTGTTACCACGGGCAAACATGATCATGGGGTTCTGGATGCCTTTGAGCCGGGTGGAGTTCTCCATTCGCACGGCGTTACGACGGGCCGCACCAAGAGCTGGTAGCAGAATACCAATCAACAACGCGATGATCGAGATTACAACTAGTAACTCAATCAGAGTAAAAGCCTTTTTCCTTTGCATGACGATTCGCTCCTCTTTAAAGTAAAGATCTTTAATCACTACTCACTGCGCGACCGTGAACCACTCTAGCCAAACCATTGCGCCACCTGATACCAAGCAACGTATTGGGACGGATGTTTATAAATAATGGCTGGGGTTTAATGATTCTTCCTGCATAACTATGCGCATGTTTGAGAACGAAACACTCGCTCTCTGCGATCAAATCGATGTCACCAAGTACCCGATTACGACCGTTTGCTATTGGCCAGTTCCCAAGCCAACGACGCGTCATTCTTAACTTGAAAATTCATTCCAAGTCTTAAGCCGAACCAGTTATTGTAGCTGGGGTTTCGGCCATAATCCTGCTGCAGATGGTACCCCCAACCGGGTCTACGTCAAGCTCTAGACCCTGGCAAGTGAATCCGGAAAGTGACTTGTTGGTACCGCCCTGACCACCTCAGACCTCACCCAAATTAGACCAGAAAAAACCACAACATTTTTAACCATCTCATTTGCAATACCTTGCAGCCATTACAATGCCGCCACATTCTCCAAGATGGGCCCAACACCTCCGTCAAACCAGAAAGACCGGGCTTCTGGGAGGGCAATACGGATAACGCTGTTAATATAGGCGGCATGGATCAGTACCAACCCCTGCCCAAGCGGCCTAGGCGGCTGCGATGCGGCGCAACGCTACGTGATGCGGTCGCCGATGTGTCCATCAAGCACGACGATCTGATCCTACCGCTATTTGTGACTGACAAAGAGGACCCCCAACCGGTCGAATCCATGCCTGGTGTCAGCCAGTTACCGGTCAAGGCCGCGATCAAGGCCATCGGCAAATTAACCGATGTCGGGCTGCGGCAATTTATCCTATTCGGAGTGACATCGCCAGAAAAAAAAGATCCTACAGGCAGCTTTGCACTCTCAGCCGATGCTCCGGTAAACCAAACATTGGCCGGTGTACGCAATATGGGGCATGACGTAACGATGATCGCCGACCTTTGCTTCTGCGAGTACACCGACCATGGGCACTGTGGCGTACTATTACCTGATGACCCTAGAACAGTTGTAGACAACGACCAGACACTGGACCAGTTGCGGTCGGCCGCCACCTGCCTCGCCCAGGCAGGCGCTGATGTGGTGGCACCATCGGGAATGATGGATGGCCAGATCCAAGCGATTCGTGGCGCACTCGACGAAGCAAGCTTCACGCAAGTTTGCATCCTTGCTTACAGCATTAAATATGCGTCGAGCCTTTATGACCCGTTCCGTGATGCAGGTCAAGGTGGCATGCAGTTTAGCGATCGCAAGGGATATCAGATGGATTTTCGTCGCAGCCGAGAGTGGCAAACCGAACTGCAACTTGATATCGAACAAGGCGCAGACATGGTCATGGTCAAACCTGCTGTCACCTATCTCGACATCATCCACCAAGTTCGCCAGGCATGTCATCTGCCCGTCGTGGCTTATCATGTCAGTGGCGAATACGCGATGCTGCACGCAGCCGCTCAGCAAGGATGGCTTGATCTCAAGTATGCAGCACTGGAAACGACCTATGCCATCAAACGTGCTGGAGCTGATTTGATTGTCACCTATTTTGCCAAAGAACTATCGGAGTGGATCCCGTAGGAAATTCCAATGATATTGCGGCAGTTCAACTGATTGCCGTCGCCACATGGCATTCACGGGATTGGCTGGTTTCTTGGCCCAACCAGCCGGAAAAAGCTATGTCCTTAAAACAAGAAATGTAATCCTCCGGAGTTTCCATGTTCCCAACCATTAAACAACGTGCCATCATGGCGATCGGGATCCTGATAGGCGCGGGGCTCTTTGCCATGGGCAAAGAGCCGCTGATGGCAACGGATGCGGGGAGCGGAATAAGTATCATGTCATCACGGGTAGGACCGATCATGGCTACTGTACTGATCGTCGGCACTGGGCTGCCAGTGCTAGCGCTGGGTGTTTTTAGTTCCGCATCTGGACACCCGCTGTCAGGAATTTTCCTAATCAGTACATCCTTGTTTATTTTGGGTGGATCCATCGAAGGCTGGCTCTCTCGCTCATCGTCGGTGGCAGGCAGCGAACTGCCCCAGCGTTATGCAGCACTGATTATGGAGACCGTGATCTGGCAAATCGGGGGGTTGGCCACCATCTTCACCATCCATATTTCGCGGAAAAAATTGCGGGTACTATTACCAACGGCGGCAACCTCAAGTCATCTAGGCGATGACATCCACTTCAAGTTACCACAGGGTTTATCCCTAGCATCAGGCCTTGGCTGTGCCATGATAAGTGCATTGCTCGGATTAATTCTTCTAAAAGACAACAATGCCGTGCAGGTGATGGCAGGGCTTTTTATCGCCTTCAGTTTGGGATCACTTGTTGCACAATTGATATTACCCAACACCAACCCAATACCCCTTCTGTTAAGTCCCGCCTTAGTTGCCATCACCACATATGCTTATGTCCAATTTAAATTCCAAAGTGCAGACGAGTTTCGTAACGCGATGTGGACCTCCAGGCTTCCGGGACTGGCATTGGCACTACCAATTCACTACGTTTCAGCCGGCGTGGCTGGAGTCGCGCTTGGCATTGGCTGGGCACAGGGGCTAATGACCAATCAAACCATGCCACAAAACGCAAAGGCTTCCTCCAACACCGGCTGAAAACTGGGTACATGACAATGGAGCCAGAACAAGCTGCACGATGGCCTTGTGATTGCCACCATACATCGATCGCAGGGGACTTTGGCCTGATCATGGGTATATCCAGGCCGGCGGAATCGCCCCCCCGTCCTTTGCCCTGTCGATGCCCCGTTATTCGTTTTCCCCACTGGTTACGATAGGCTCATGGCCAAAGACCGCTATCTTGAACCTTACCGACAATGGGCCAAGCACCATGGCACTGGTTTCGAGGTGACCCTTTGGGCCAATCCTGCTGCGCAGTCGCTGCGATTCGAAGTGTTCTGCCAGATGTGTGCTCTTGCCGGCAAACGTATCCTGGATGCAGGATGCAGCCGTGGCGATTTTGCAGCCTACCTGGTTGAAAACAATATCCAATTCAGCCAGTACATTGGTATCGATGGATTGGACGATGTGATCACCTACGGTCAGCAACGCGACCTGCCACGCTGCGGTTTTATCTGCGGCGATTTTCTGAGAAACTCTCAACTTCTTCGTGATAACCACCCTCAAGTGATTTGCATCTCAGGCACGCTCAATACGATGTCAGATCAACAGGTAATACGCGTCCTCAACGCTGCCTGGGATGCTGCCAGTGAATCGTTGCTTTTTAATTTTCTATCCAACCTGGCCGGACCCGCTGCCCCCACCCAAACCAAACCCGCACGTCGACTACACACCTTGCGATTGCTCAAATGGGCAGCCACCAAGACCGGGCGGGTCACTTACCGGCAGGATTATTTCAACGCTGGACATGATGCGACCATCCTCATGACCAAACATGGACCAAAATAGCTCGTTCATCCCATATTTGGGGTACGACAGATCAGGGCACCAGCTGCATGACCACCAAATCCAGCCGAGAACACAGCATGCCGGGCATATGGCTTGAGTGACACCTCTGCAGGCTGCAACCGAAAGGACGTTTCAATCGGGTCATTAAGCCAGGGCATTGGCGGACGCCTATTAAACAAAGCGCAAAGCACAGCAATCACCAAAGACACCAAACCACCTGAACCCAAGCCATGCCCAATCGCACCCTTGACCGCATAAATATCTGTAGCTTGCACCGAGTGCTTGGCCCCCATGTTTCGTTCATAGGCGGCCAATTCACACGGGTCATGATCGATCGTACCTGTTGCATGCGGATGGAGTACATCAATCGGACCATCGGATAGGAACCGGGCAGCGATTTGCCCAACTGACTCCATTGATGGCGAGGTGCGGATCAGGTCATATCCATCCGCCGCCACCGCAGTATTGCATAATTCGATCTGACCCGGTGATGGTTGCTCAGTCACTTCAAGCACCACCGCCGCGCCGACTTCGCACAACATAAAACCACAGCGATGGGCATCCAGTGGACCACCGGCAAACCCCTGTGTCGTCAGGGGTGACAGCACACCTAATCGATGATAGCTGGCAATGAAAGCAGGGAGCAGGGCCGCCTCACTGGTCACAACCAAGATCGACCGCCTGCCACTGCGGTGGTTGTGATTAAGTAATGTCGTGCGTGCCTGGTGCACCGCTGCCAAAGCCGATGCACATGCGGCAACCACATTTGTCACCTGCCCCAATCGCATACGCCTACGAAGGTGGTGGGCTAGATAACCGTGGGGGCCCAAGGCGACGGCCAATTCGCAATCCTGCGGCACAGAACTATGAGTCAACTTCCGCAACGCATGCGGATTTGTGTACTTGGCCCAAGCAGTTGCCAACGCCTGAACCGCCCCTTTGCTTGCACCAATCACACAGTCCAGACCGTCTGACGTGAGTCCGGCATCCCCCAATGCCTCGCGTGCTGCCCACTCGGCCAGGTCCACGGTGGGGTCGGTCGCACAATGCTTCGCCATGCTCACACCACCAGCAGCTGCAGCCAGTGCCACTGGATCCGTATTGTTTGTAAGGCTTTTAACACGCTCGCCAATCGTCCGACCAGCCAGTAAAGCCTTAAATGTCTGTGGCGCAGAATGCCCAAGGGGGCTGACCAACCCCACACCACTAATCACAATACGCCGGGAAGTTTTACACACGGGATACATTGCAAGTCTATATAAATAAAATACTTAATGCGATTTTTTTGATTTACGCTGGCCTGTCAGCCTCAGCACCTTATAATAACGACCGTTGATTTCAGGGAATTTCAATCCCAATTGCTGACTGATTGGGCTAACACTTGGGCCTGATAACGTGGTGTCAAGGCGATGCAAGGACGCAAGACTTTGACCAACCGAAAGTACCAACGGCCCTTCTATCCACGAGCAACCATACGCGATGAAAATACCCCCACGTTTCTGTAAAGAAGCGGGCCGAGAGGTCTTTACCGGCAATGAACTACTGGTCAAAGGCGCGCTGGAAACCGAGGGCGGTATCCATCTATTGACTGGATACCCAGGCTCTCCGATCGCGGGCTTCTTCGACGCAATCACGTCAATCGGTCCTTTGCTGAAAGAAAAGGGCATTGTCGGTCATACCGCCAACAATGAAGCGTTGGCGGTAGCAATGGCCAACGGTGCCCAAATGGCTGGCTGCCGGGTAATAGTGGCGGTCAAATCAGTCGGTCTGCACGTTGCAAGTGATGCATTGGCACTGGGTGTCTTATCTGGCACACGCGGTAATAGTGGCGCGCTCATCGTCTGTGGTGATGATCCGTGGAGTGACTCGACGCAGGTTCCGGCTGACTCACGCTTCCTCGCCGAGCATGTCCGTTTACCCATGGTCGAACCCAGTTGCCCCCAGGAGGTGAAAGATTGGGTTAACCTGTCATTCAAACTCGGAGCAGCAGGCAACATCTACATTGGTTATATGATGACCGTTGCCCTGGCAGATGGCGGCGGAACGGTTGAATGCTTTTCCAATCACACTCCCGAACTGAACCAGAACCAGAAACGGTCGCTAAGTTATGCCAACGATATCGAACCCCTGTTGGATCAAACAGTCCTGCTGCCGCCGCGTACCGGCATACGCGAGGTTGCACTGATCAAAAGCTTTCAAGCCCTCAAGGTCGCTGCTCGCAAATTATCGATCAATCGTATTCTCAACCAGCCACAGAAGGGCGAACGTGCACCACTTGGGTTCATTGCCTCCGGTGTAGGCTTTGCCTACCTATCCCATGCGTTAACAGAAATGAGGCTTGTCGGGCGACTGCCGATCCTCAAGTTGGGAATGAGCTATCCGGTGGATGAAGAGATTGTGACTGAATTTGCCCAACAGTGCGATCACATTGTAGTCGTCGAGGAACGTCGTAGCTTTATCGAAAGACAAGTTATCGAGATCCTCAATCCCCAGAAACAGACCGGACGGATCTCAACCAAAATCTACGGCAAACAATTCCCTGGCTCATTTGAACCA
>Ga0310125_10000069_pt1 | contig 39457 bp, 35 predicted proteins | sample CB11b_Tmax_Bot8__FD_203508 | JGI IMG/M metagenome (GOLD analysis project Ga0310125, IMG submission 203508) | Marine microbial communities from Western Arctic Ocean, Canada - CB11b_Tmax_Bot8 | ecosystem: Environmental > Aquatic > Marine > Oceanic | place: Canada: Western Arctic Ocean | collected... | reverse complement strand
CGGTAGATGGGGATGGGAAGATAGAAACGATACATTTGTAATACACCACGGAGTAGATACGAAGCTATTTAAACCGGACAAACAAATAGAAGAGAGAGAAAATCATATTTTGTCTGTGGTTAACGATTGGATAAATCGAGATTGGTGCTGCGGATTTGAAATATGGCAAAGGGTTATTAAGAATTTTCCATTTCATGTTATTGGTGACACTCCGGGGTTGTCAGAACCAGCAGAAAGTATCGAAGAACTATCTAACTTTTACGCCAACAGCAGAATCTTTTTAAATACCTCTACAATTTCTCCAGTGCCAACATCACTGCTAGAGGCCATGGCCTGTGAGTGTGCTGTTGTTAGTACCGCAACCTGCATGATTCCAGAAATTATAGAAAATGGCGTCAACGGATTTATCAGCAATGATGAAGATGAGCTTAGAGAGTATTTAGTTCTTTTGCTAAATGATGAAGATACTGCTATTGAAATGGGCAAGAGGGCTAGGGAAACAGTGTTAGAAAAATTCTCAGAAGATACATTCATAAACAATTGGAAGCAATTTTTAGATGTAGCTTCTCAAGCATGTTTTAGGGGATAGAAATGCGAGTTAGCATAACGGTTGGGGCGACACAATTCAAAAACGGATACTTGAACATCGACCCGATCTCCGAAGAAGGTGGTGAGTTAGTCGGAACCAGATATCATCAAGACAATTTTGACGGAAGCATAAAGGCTGATGTACGCAATTTAGATGACGTGGTTATGGATTCAGAGTGTGTGGAAATTATAGCCGAGAATGTTTTGGATTATCTTGTGTTTGATGAAGCAAGGTCTGCAATAGCACACTGGGTAAAAAAGCTTCGACATGGAGGAAGGATTGTTATTTACGGGACGGAGCCTTACGAGGTTTGCAAGCAGCTAATACAGAGAACAATCGATATAGAACAATTTAACCACTTGATCCATGGAGAATTTACACAACCTTGGGATGTCAAGTTGAGCCACATGTCTATGAGCGATTTGCAAAACGAATTAGAATCTCATGGAGTAAAAATTCTCAAGAAGAGGGTTAATGGATTTTCAATGGTAGTAGAAGGTGAAAGACCATGACAGATTTTTCAGACGCATTTACGCAGGAAGACGGCGAGCAAAGAAAGTATTTTGAAGACGTTGCAAAGGAATCAGGCATACAGGGACTTTTTACTTCTTGTGAAGACTGCGTGTTCGCGTCTTATGAAAACAAGACGCAGACATCATGCAAATTAAATCGGATAAAAAAATTCAGAGAGAAAAATATCGAAGTTATTGAAGCTGAAAATGAAGACAACGAATTCTATGTCGTAAAATCTTTCTGCAACTGTTACAGAAATATAGAATGGGGAGACAACCATGCCGATCACGAGCTATCCATCTACAATGAAAACAGAATTAGATGGAGCGCTATTATTATTGTTGGAAATGGAAAATTAGAATCCGAAGCTTCAGAGAAAGATGTCTCGTCATTTCTGAAGAACTTAGAAAAGACCTGTATCAGTATAAAAGAACAGAGCATACCTCCAGTTATTGTTGTTGTATCCAATAATTCTGACATGTTACCATTTGATATCGCACACAAGGCGCACGAAATGTTTGACAGAACCGGAATCGATTTTTATGTTTCCAACATAGTAGAACCCGGTTTAACAGACCTACAATGTATTGATGATTCGTTTCTTAAGTGTAAAAACGGATTTTATTCCGTTTTCAAGAGCGGCCACTCGCTTAAACCAGATCTGTTCGAATCTCTCAACAGCGTGATAAATAATGAACTGGAAAAGGTCGCTTTTATTAGGGGATATGACGGCATTAATGGCACTACGGTTCAGGCTGCCATGCACAAATATCTAGGCGGAAACTTCTCCATGTCCGTCGAAGAAAAAATAGTCAAAATTTGCTCCGAAGATGGGTCCAGTAGCCTCATAAGAGACTGGAAGGAACTGTATGAATTTTCCTAGAGTTACAGTGATGATACCTAATCATAATGATGAGCAGTACATACAAAAGGCAATAGACAGTGCGTTAAATCAAGATTACTTGGGACCGCTGAGAGTTTGTGTGGTAGATGACGGGTCTAGCGATGGCTCATGGGATCTCATAAATTCGCTATTTGAAAATATCGACTCTGTTGAAAGAGTGCAAGATCTTTCAACTATTAAGGGGGTGAGAAAAAATAGATCATTCATAGCCATCAAAAGACCACAGGCTGGAGGCCCAAGCGAGGCAAGAAATACTGGCATTGATTTTACTTTAAACGACACAGATATTTATGCCATGCTAGATTCCGACGATGAATTCTACACAAAAAAAGTAAACACTTGTGTGGATATTTTTGTTAAAGACTCTGGCTCAGTTGGGGTTGTTTACGGTGATTACGATACATATAATACAAACACTGGAATAATGATAAGGGAGTTCAAGGAGCCATTTAACAGACGAAGATTGGTAAACGAATGTATAATCCACAGCGGAAGCGTTGTAAGTAAAGAGGCTCTTGTAGCAACTAAAGAAGACACTGGGTATTACGATAAAAATATGAGAACATGTGAAGATTATGACTTGTGGATGAGGATAAGTGAACTATTTATGATTGTTCATGTAGCCGAAGCCCTGACTATGGTTAGAGTTACGGGGGCTAATTCTAGCTTTATCATTGACAGTGAGACTTGGCAAAAAAACTGGAAAAGAGTCATGGAAAAATTCCACCAAAGAAATAATGCGTACTAATAGATTTACAACCTTCGCCAAAAAACTTGGCCCCGGAATAACAGATCAAAACCTTTCTGTCATTATCCCGGTTGCAGGTATGGGCCACAGGATGAAATCCTACGGGCCTAAGTGCTTGCTGCACACAGACGCAAAATATACTATAATAGAACGCATAGTCTATAATGTGTACGAAATATATCCTCATTCGGATATCATTACTGTAGTAGGATTCGAAGCCGATAAAGTAATTAAAATTCTACCTAGAGACATAAGGATTGTAGAAAATCAGTTGTATGAAGGTACTAATGTTGTAGAAAGTTTAAGATTGGCACTGAACAATGCGATTCATGGTGATGTGCTCATTATTTATGGAGACTTAATATTCAATCCAGAGACTCTAGTGGGCATAGCAGAACATGAGTCATGTGCTGTTGTTGATACAAAGAATCGTTTTAAAAACGAAGAGATAGGAGTGACTATAGTAGACAATAATATAACCAATTTTGCATATGGACTAGACACTAAGTGGGCGCAAATAATATACTTAACCGGTCTAGAATTGGATTATTTTAGAGAGCTTTGTTATGACAGAAAAAAGAACAGAATGTATCCATTCGAACTCCTGAATATAGTTATCAATAAGGGTGGCAAAATTAAGACTGTGGAGCCAGACAAAATGGAGATAATGGAAGTGGATTCTTTGAGGGACTTAGAAGAATGAAAATAATGATAGCCAGCGATGGACCACATGCCCATTATTATATAAGGATTGGATGGGCTAAGGTTATGCAAGCCATGGGACATCAGTGCATCTTGTGGGATATACATTCTAAACCCAGCTTTGACGCATTCGATGAGTTTGAACCTGACATTTTTATTGGCCAGACGTATAATTTAGACAAGGGCGTTTTTAATTGTATCAAAGAGCGTCCACATCTAAAGGTGGTGATGCGGGCTTCTGACTGGGGCGATACGCAAGATGACATTGATCTTGAACAGTATCCTGTCTTGGTTGCTCGACCAGAAGAAGTTGATCTGGTTGAGAAACTTATGCAGGAAACCGGAAAACCCGACTTTGTTTACAATCACTATCACGATAAGTGGATTTTAAAGACCCACAATAAATGGAAGTCCATCGGCGTAAAACCTATTTCCATGTTACACGCCGCTGATATATTCGAATATTCTGGTGGAAAAGAAGTAAACTTTCTAAAGTGCGATGTGTCATTTATTGGAGGATACTGGCCATATAAGGCTAGGTGTTTAGACCCTTATCTTGTAAGATTATGTCATCCTGTAGGCAAATACAACATAAAAATTTATGGAAACCAGAACTGGCCAGTAATCCAACACTTGGGAAGACTGGATGAAAAGCATGTTAGGGACACTTTCTGCTCATCTGTTATATCGCCCAACATCAGTGAACCACACTCGCAGGATTTTGGATATGATATAATAGAACGGCCATTTAAGGTTCTTGCTGCTGGCGGATTCTGCATATCTGACTACGTGCAATCCATGGCAGAAGATGTATTTAATAACGAGGAAATCGTGTTTGCCAAGACCCCCGACGAATTCGAAGATAAGATAAGATATTATCTCAGACACCCAGAAGAAAGACTGCCGTACATAAAGCGAGGGCATGACGCCATACTGAATAAGCATACCTATTTTCATAGGGTTTCTAAAATCTTTACAGAGTTGGGCCTCTTCAAAGAGGCTGACCGATGCATAAATTTGCTTGATGATGCAGTAGGAAAAACAAAATGAAAGTACTAGTCACAGGAGCTACTGGATTCTTGGGCCAAAGACTGGTGATGAACCTTTTAAAAGGTGGAGATCACGAAGTTGTCACAATGAGCAAGAAACCTATTTTCGCAACTATGACCAAACACTATTGCTGTGATCTGGGTTTTACCAACCCCGACAGTAAGCACTACTCTTTCTTTAACAGCGTCTGCAAATCAGAAATGCCAGACATAATTTTTCACCTTGCCGGAAATCCCCTGAGTAGACTAGACGAACAATATCCCCACTCCATCCTAGTCGATAACATAATAGGCACTCAGAAGGTTCTGCATTATGCTCCTCAAAACTGCCGCGTTGTTTTAGCATCAACGGTTATTGTTTATGGAGATTGGCTTTTAAAAGAAACCCCAGACGCACGATACCAAGAGTCTTTTAAAACAGACCCTACCTCTGTATACGGAATGACAAAAAGGGCAGCGGAAAGCTTGGTAGAAATATATACATCTTCTGAAAGAGTCAACGGTGTTTCTTTGAGATTATGTGCCACAATCGGACCCAATCTAACACATGGCGTTATAAAAGATTTTATGACCAAACTAAAATCCCCAAGCTCGCATCTTGAAATATTAGGAGATGCTCCGGGGTCCACAAAACCCTACTGTCATATAGACGACGCCATTTCTGCGCTTAAGCTTATAGGATTTTCTGAATTATCTGGAGTGTTTAACGTTGTTCCAGATGACACGATCACTATAGAGGAGCTTGCTCATTGCGTCATGGATAATTTTAATATTCATAAACCAATCAGGTGGTTGGGAGAAGGAGCAAACTGGAAAGGTGATAACAGATCCATACAGATAAGCAATAAAAAACTAAAGATCGCTGGATGGAACCCTAGTTTTCCTAAATCCGAAGACGCCATTAAAGAAGTGGTAAGGTCATTCTACAATGAAAATACTATACATTCCGATAATAAATGAGTCTCATATACACAGTGCTCAAGCTGGAGATTATCAAGCGGACTCTCTTTTTCATGGCCTGAGATGTCTACTTGGTGAAGACGTGGTTGATGGCTACAAAATGTGGCATCTGTATAAGAGTCTAAAAGACACCCCTGAGATAATTCCACAACTGTGGGGTAAAGGCTTTACTATCTATGGTTTATTACCAGACGACTATATCGACAGAGATGACATTGGTAGAAAAATAGTCAATCACTACTATGATTACTTAGTAATGCCGATCCATCATACACTTAACGGGAAATACGAGCCAGTATTAGAAATTTTAGAATCAGTCAGGTTATATTACGACAGGGATGAGTTAATAATAGTTGATGGGTGGGATAGGTGCGATATTAACAAAGAAATATCAAAACGTGGCATCTATTTTAAAAGAGAACTGTTTGAACGATACTCCGGTGTAGCTCTTCCGATTTCCTTCTCTATCCCAGAAGAAAAAATTTGCGAGTCGCTTGAAAAAAGTTTTGACTTTGCTCCGCTAGTTCCTAATTGCAACGGGGAACACGCTGATAGCTATACTTATGACAACGAAAAAGATTATTATGATGATTACAGAAAGAGCTATTTTGCATACACTTGCAAAAAGGGCAGAGATGAAATGATAACAGAGGGGTGGGACTGTATGAGACATTATGAAATATTAGCTTGTGGATGTGTCCCATTCTTCACAGATATAGAGAAGTGTCAAACTCATACTCTAGCTAGATTTCCCAAAGATCTGTGCATCGAAGCTAAAAAACTATCAGGTGTTTACCCCGGAACTAAAGAAAAATATGATCCAGATAAAGAAACATTTATAGGAACAGCAAAAGAGATCCTGCCCGGAAAAAAAAGAGGCGATATTGATTTCTCAAAATTCGACTCAGTTCGGTATAATGATATTAGGGAGCAGCTAATCCACCACACTAGAGAAAAGTTGACAACGGTAAGCACGGCCAAAGACTTTCTGGACAGGATAAAAACATGGGGTTAACCATAGACAAGGCGTTCTGTTTATGCGTAGATAAACGGCAGGATCATTGGGAAGATCTGGAGAATCAGTGCGTCCTAAAAGGGATTTCGTTTGAGAAATTTGTGGTGGGCGACGGCAAGGTCTTGCCACATCACATGTATAATTACGTAGACGATCCAGATCCAAAAGTAGACACTTGGACATACGGCCATCCTGACGATGGAACGTGGGTAAACCATTACAATGCTTTCATTTCGCATCAGAGGATAATTCAAAGGGCCAAAGACCAAAGACTTAAAAACTTCTTGATGCTTGAAGACGACGCCTATTTTACTGACAGATATAACTTTGTATTGAGTAGTGTTAGTCATCATTTTGAGGGGGATGAACCCTTGGAATGGGATATGATCTATCTTGGCTGGTGGATTGGCCATGAAGACGATGAATGGAACAAGGAAATAGAAGATGAGTTCGCCAAAAACAAATTCACTGCCCTCGCAAGAATTTTTACTAACACTGGAGGCCTGCATGGTGTCCTAATAAAGGATACCATTTATGATCTCCTACTAAGACTCAATCCAGTAGCCCCCATAGATATGCAACTAAACACCCTATACCATCACGGCCCACGAAGCATAAAATCTTGGGTAATAATTCCAAAGATAATACATGATAAGGGCCTATTCAGCGAGTGCGAACAAAATGAGAGTCCGAGGTCAATTATATGATTCCGTTATTTATTTCATCAAAGAATAGGGCTAGTCAGTTGAGGTTGCTTCTTGAAAGCCTACACAGAAACTCCTCAGATTTGTTTGAGATTACGATTCTTTTTGCGGCTACCGATGAAGACTACATGCTTGGCTACAATAAGCTTATTGAAGAGGAAATTATTCCAGATATTCAATGGCTTCCAGAGGGCCAGTGTCCCACTCCGGGCCTCTTTACGCAACAGTTTTATCACTATCTTAAGGAAAACAATAACATCTTCGCGTTGATGGTGGATGACAATCTTCTCTACAGAAAAATAGATATAACAGAAGACAGAGTTCAGGAAATTCTAGATAACGAAACCTTTTGTTTTAGTTTAAGACTGGGAGAAAATACCGTAGTCCAAAACCACCTAACCAGAGAAACGCAACAGCCACTCGATGATTCAGATATAAAAGAAGATCATGCAAAGTGGAGCTATATGGACAGAAGTGGGCAGTTCGAAGACTATGCGATACCCTTTAGCTGGGATGGCGGAATATATAGAACAAAAGATGTGCTAGATGCTTTTGACGGGACCGACTTTACTAATACAGATCACACATGGGCGCCTCTTCCCCATAGAACAGAATCCTATATGTATCAGAACATGGAAAAAATATCCCACAAGCCAATGATATCTTCTCCGAAACATAGTCTTATTGTTGGCATGGATTACAATAAGGTTATTAATGTTCAGAGTAATGGTGGGGCTAAGTTCAGAGCAGACGAAAAGGGTTTAAACGATCTTTATCTAAAAGGGTTTGTTATAGACTTTGATTCTATGAATTTTTCCGAAATAGAAAGCTCACATGAAGAAGTGCCATTTAAGTTGAGGAAGATGTAATGAACTTCACCTTTGGTATTATTACAAACCCAACCGGCGATGCTCCACACTATGTCCAGCAAGCTATACTTTCTATATATAGACAAAGTATACCCATGACAAACTGCGAAATCATAGTGGTGGGTGGGGAGTATGATGGGTTGATGAAGGTAATGACTAATTTTTCCTCACACGTTGGAACACTGCGTCATGTTTCTTTTGATGAATCCGTAAAAGAGGGCTGGATAACAAGGAAGAAAAATATAATCACAGAAAAAGCTAAGCATGACAACATAGTGTTTATGCACGACTACGTTATGCTTAGCGACACATGGCATGAAGAATTCATAAAGTTTGGAAACGATTGGGATATATGTATGACCTCCATTATCAATTCCAATTTCAAACGGTATAGAGACTGGACAACATATGACCATCCGAATATTGACCCTAAGAATAGGCAAGTGGTGCATAATCCAATATCATGGATACAATATGAGCCTTGGTGTACCAATGGACTAAAAGTGGATGGCGGCGGGACATTAATGCCATATGATTATGATGGTGGACATATGTATATCTCCGGTGCTTATTGGTTGGCTAAGAAGCATGTTATGGAAGCGGAGCCGCTAAACGAAGATTTAAAACACAGCGAGGCCGAGGATGTCGAGTGGTCGTTGAGAGTAAGAGATAAATACAAGTACGTTATGAACGAAAGATCCAAGGTCCACCTTCTAAGGTATAAACCCCTAGATGAATCTTGGTTTAGACTTTTGCAATTTTTGAAAGACGACAATGATAAAAGTAATTATTTTTGATCTAGACGGTGTATTGGTAGAGGCTAGATCGATACACTATGAAGCCCTTAATAGGGCACTATCTTCTATCGGGGAAGAGTTTGTAATCAGTAGGGAGGAGCATCTTGCTTCATATGATGGTCTTCCCACAAGAAAGAAGCTAATCAAACTGACCGAGGAAAAGGGATTACCGGAAGAATACCATGACAAAATCTGGAGAATGAAACAGAAATGCACTGCTGACGTAATTGAGGACTTGGTTTGGCCAGAAGACCATGTAGATATAAAAAACGCCATCTTAAACTTAAAGGATGATGGATATAAAATATACTGCGCATCAAATTCAATAAGATCCAGTTTAGAATTGATGCTATCTTGTGCTGGATATATAAATCATATAGACAAATTCTTTTCAAATGAGGACGTTCTCTATCCTAAGCCACATTCAGAAATTTATTTGACGTGCATGGTTGATGCTCACGTAAACCCAAAAGAATGTTTGATCATAGAAGATTCTCACATTGGTCGCAAGGCTGCTCATGAATCAGGTGCTCATGTGTTGGGGGTATCTGGACTATCTGATATAACGTATAACAACCTGTCCAAAGCAGTAGATAAGGCTAACAAGCAAAATAAAAAGAAACTGTTTAAACCCAAATGGCAAGGAGGAGAAATGAAAGTTCTCATCCCAATGGCCGGTGCTGGATCACGCTTTGAAAAGGCTGGCTATACTTTTCCCAAGCCGCTCATTGAAGTCAATGGCAAACCTATGATTCAACTAGTGGTAGAGAACCTCAATATTGATGCTCAACATATTTTCATAGTGCAAAAAGAACACTACAACAGATACAATCTACAGTACTTATTAAATCTTATATCCCCCAACAACGTTATTATTCCAGTAGAGGGGCTGACCGAAGGTGCCGCATGCACAACCCTATTAGCAAAAGAATTTATAGACAATAATGAGCCTTTGCTTACAGCAAACTCTGACCAGTTTGTTGAATGGGACAGCAACGAGTTCTTGTATTCAATGCAAGCTGACGAAGTCGATGGTGGCATACTAACTTTTGAATCCGTTCATCCCAAATGGAGTTTTGCCAAAACTGATGAAGACGGTTTTGTGACTGAGGTTGCAGAAAAGAAACCAATCTCTAATAACGCTACGGTTGGTATATATTATTGGTCGAGAGGGAGTGACTATGTTAAGTACGCAGAACAAATGATAGAGCGAAACACTAGAGTCAATGGCGAATTTTATGTCTGTCCGGTATACAATGAAGCTATTGAAGACAACAAAAAGATTAAGACTTTTAACGTAGAAAAAATGTGGGGACTCGGTACGCCAGAAGACCTAAAGGTATTTATTAATGAATCCAATTATAGTCATTCCAGCTAGGTTGGAGTCTACTAGGCTCCCGAACAAGCTCCTTCTAAGAAAGAGTGGTCATCCTCTTATCTGGCATACGATAATGCAAGCCGAAAAGACTGGTCTCCCTATAGCAGTAGTTACTGACAGTCAAAAAATTTTTGCTTTGGTTAACCCTTTCTGCATTCCCATAATGACAGGCCATCATAATAGTGGTACTGAAAGAATAGCGGAGGCAATGCAGCAATCGTTTTTTGGAAGATATGATTTTGTTGTTAATTGGCAGGGGGATGAGCCAGAGTTTCCCCCGTATCGCGTTACAGAGCTATTAACGGAGCTTGAGGACGCTCCTATAGGTACGTTTGCCACGTTTGCCACACCGGAAGAAACCGACGATCCAAATACGGTTAAGGTCAGCGTGGATGCAAATAGTAACGCTGTTGACTTCACAAGACAACCCATACCCGCCTATAAACACATGGGAATTTATGCGTACAGCACAGAATTTCTGAAAAACTTTACTTCTATGGAAGAAAGCCCCAGAGAGAAGGAGGAAAATCTTGAACAGTTAAGATGGATGGATAATGGCTACAAAATTAAGGTAAAAGTTATATCTGAATCTACCGTTGGTATAGATACTCAAGAAGATTACGAAGACTGGAAAAAATAATGTGTGGAATACATGGAATCGTAGGCTCTCATAGAGACTCCATTACCAAGATGATAAAAGCTTCACACCATAGAGGCCCAGATGCCAATGGTGTTTATTGTGACGATAATATAAGCCTAGGACATAACTTGTTGGCTATTACAGAGGATTCACATCTTTCAAAGCAGCCTTGGGTTATTGACGATAGATTTGTTCTTGTTTACAACGGGGAAATTTACAACTATCTTGACTTAAAAGAACAACTAAAGAAACATTTTACTTTCAAGACGGTTTCCGACACAGAAGTTCTGGCTAGAGGGCTTCAGTTGGAAGGAGAAGAGTTTCTTCATAAGCTTGAAGGCATGTATGCATTGGCTTGGTATGATAAAGATAACAAGTCCTTGGTGTTGGCTCGTGACAGTTATGGTATCAAGCCCCTATATTACGTTGATACAGCAAACAAGCTGGCGTTTTCTTCAACTATAAAGTCTCTACTGTCTGTGGGAATTGATTCCAAAATAGATCATATGGGACTGGAATTATATAACCACTTTGGATATATCCCCGGACCAAAAACGCTATTCAATGATGTAACAAAGCTATATCCGGGTCAAGTCTTAAAAATTGACCTGAAGAACAATCGTCTGCTGGCGGATTTTCATACGCATAAACAATTAAAAACAGTTAATCACTTTAACTCTAAAGATTTTAGAAATAGTGTGTCTGATGCAGTAAAAAAATGTATGATGGGAAAAAGGCCAATCGGCCTATTCCTAAGCGGGGGTATGGATTCTTCTGTTGTGTTACACGAACTGTGTCAGTTTGGTAAACCAAGAACGTTTACGACAAGATTTGTTTGCAGCGGAGATGCAAGTGATTGCAATTTTAATGACGATGCTAGAGTCGCTATGCAGCTAAGCAAGCATTATAAAACTGATCACTTTGAATTGTTGATCTCTTTCGATGACTGGATTGAAGCGAGAGAAAAATGTATAGGAGTACTAGAAGAACCTAAGTACAACAGGAGCATCTCGGCTTACTATCTAATGAATCAAGCTATGGCAGATCAGGGTATTGTTGTCACATTATCTGGAGACGGTGGAGATGAATTATTTACAGGATATGGCAGACATAATAAATTTGCCAACAGTAGCTTAAGAAGGAACTATCCTCGTGTTTCCAAAAGAGACATCATTAGTGAGTGGTGCTGTGTTACTAGGCTGGCTTCAAATGACCCGTGTCAGAAAAATGTATTGGACTATATGGAAGACTGGATTCCAGATATGTTTTCAGATGACCACGTAAACAATTGTCTTTTCTTGGAGGGGATCAACCATTTACCAGAGGACTACCTTATACGAAATGATCAACTGGGAATGAATTTTTCCATGGAGGCAAGATTCCCACTGCTGGTAGACAGCTTCAGGCATTATGCCCTCAACCTTTTTTCCAACTCTAAAATCAATCCGATTAAAAAACAAATCAAGATACCCTCTAAATTGGCCTATGGAGGCATTTTACCAGAATACGTGATACATAAAAGAAAGACCGGATGGACTGTACCCCATAGTGATTGGTTTAAATCATCAAGATTTCGTAACGAATTTGTAAATCCAATTATAGACGATGAGTATTACCCTCCAATAAATGAGGCCACAAAAAACTGGAAGGGAGATCTAAAGCAGACAATAAATATGGTACACTTTAAAATGTGGGCAAAAACTTTCGAGGCAACACTATGAAAATTTTTATCGGATGGGACTCTAGAGAAGATGATGCTTACAATGTCTGTGTTCACACCCTGCTCAAACATTCTTCAATACCTCTTGAAATTTTCCCGCTAAAACGGATTCCTCTACGTGATTCCGGCCTCTACAAAAGAGAAGAGGGTGACGTATCTACAGAGTTTGCTTTCACTAGGTTCTTAACACCACGCCTTTCTAATTACTTAGGATGGTCACTTTTTATTGACTGTGATTTTCTCTTTACAAGAGATGTTGCTGAGTTGTACAATATGCGAGACAATGATTTTGCCCTAATGTGTGTCAAGCATGACTATACCCCGAAGGATTCCGTAAAAATGGATGGTCAGAAACAGGTGGCCTACCCCCGCAAAAACTGGTCAAGCTGTATTCTTTGGAACTGCGGCCACGAATCAAACCAGACATTGACTCCAGAAGTAGTAAATACTGAGTCAGGTGCTTTTTTGCATAGATTTCAGTGGCTAGACGACAAGGAGATAGGGGAGATCCCCTTGGAGTGGAACTGGCTTGAGGGCGAGTATGATAAACCTGAGAAACCACCAGCAGTAATCCATTACACCAACGGCGGGCCATGGTTTAAAGAATGTCAAGATGTTAACTATGCAGATTTGTGGAATGAATCCCTAAAAGAAATTACAAATGAGTAGCACATTATACGTCACGACTTTTAATGAGCATCTTTTTTTGGCAACTGGATCCAAAATGGTCCACTCCTTTAACAAAGTGGGAATGGAGGGGGATCTATTTATTGCATATGAAGACGGCATAAAAATTCCAAAGATAGATAATCGAATCTTATTCGATATGGACAACGATCCATTCCTGTTAAGCTGGTTAAAAGAAAATGAAGACATAATTCCCCAGAAATACGGGGGCAAAGTTCCCCTGTGTGATAAAAGATGTCCAGATCCAAACAACAACTGGAAGGGACATCGTGAGGGCTGTTTAAACGGAAGATACCATTCCAGAGTTTCTCATTGGTTCAGAAAAATAGTGGCGATGAAAGTCGCAATGAAAAAATACGCAGAAAATTATGACATAGTGGTGTGGTGTGATTGCGATATAGTATTTAAAGAGAGGCTGCCAGCATCATTTATCGCAGAAGTGCTGGGAGACTATGGGGCTTTCTATTTTATGGGGCCTCACAGAAAATCAGTGAAGAGCGGTGTAGAGTCAGGATTTATAGCCTTTTCAAAAGCTAACGGTGGTTATAAATTCATAGAAACCATAATTGATAAATATGAGGATGGCAGCTTTCGTGATTATTCTAGGAGGGACGACAGCCACCTTTTCGAAAAAGTTTTTAACGAGGTGAGTGTGTCGTCTCTTGATTTAGTTACACATAGTCGTAAAGGTACGGATGTTATGCAGGAAAGTATTTTTCACACATATTTTGATCACCACAAGGGGGAACACTGGAAGAGGTTTGACGTGTAATGTCTAAGATTTTGAGAAGGTCGCCAATGAATAGCACTCTCTACGTCACCTCTTTTAATGACGCACTATTCGCAGCGACTGGGTCCAAATTAATTCATAGTTTCCATGAAAGAAACGTAGAAGGGGATATATTTATTGCTTACGAGAATGGTGTAAAAATTCCAGCGTTTGATCAAAACAATCAACGGATAAACAACCGAATCCTTTATAAGATGGACCATGACCCCTTCTTACTAAGGTGGTTAGAAAAAAATGCGGACATAATTCCTCAAAAACATGGGGGAAAGGCTCCGCTGTGTGATGAATGTCCCAACCCTAACGACAATTGGCAGGGACATGTTGAAGGATGTTTAAATGGGACTTACCATTCCAGAGTATCTCACTGGTTCAGGAAAATAGTTGCCCTTAAAGCTGCCTTGGATTTCTACAAAGATGATTACGATATAATCGTTTGGTGTGACTGTGACATAGTCTTTAAAGAAAGGCTAACAAAAGACTTCATCCTTGAAGTTCTAGGAAACCACGGAGCTTTCTATTTTCTGGGTCCACACAGAAGAGAAGTTAAAAGTGGAGTGGAATCAGGATTCATGGCGTTCTCTAAAGCTAATGGTGGATATCAATTTATAACAACTGTCATTGATAAATATGAAGATGGAACCTTTCGTAATTATCAGAGGAGGAATGACGGATACATTTTTGAAAAGGTTTTTAACGAGGTGAATGTGCCTTCTCTTGATTTAGTTACACATGGTCATAACGGTATGGATGTTATGAATGAAGGTATTTTTCACACATATTTTGATCATCACAAAGGCGTTCACTGGAGAGAGCATGATGTGTAATGTCTAGAGTTTTGTATGTAACAACGTTCAATAAACGTTTATACACGGCAACTGGCCGAGATATGCTTCAGGGGTTTCAAGAAAGTGGAACCGAGGGAGATTTTTTTATTGCCTACGAAGACAATATAGGAGAACAAATTCCAGATTCAGACCGCTTTATTGTTCGAAAAATGGATGATGATCCTTTCCTGAATGACTGGCTTAAAAAGAATGAAGATATAATACCAGCGTCTCGTGGTGGCAAATGTGAAGAGGTGCTGGAATCGGGAAAGATTGACATCGAACTCGCTTTGAGGTTTGAAAGCAAATTTCATAAAAGGTTTGCTGACTGGTTTAGAAAAATAGCTGCTTTAAAAATGGCTATGGATTACAAAGATAACTATGACGCTTTCGTTTTTTTAGACTGCGATGTTGTATTTCGTAAAACAATAACAGAACATGACATGTTGGGAGTATTCGCGGGGATACCTAGAGGAGTTGCAGTATTCTATCACATGGGGGAATGGCGTGAAAGCCATGGCAGAGGCGTGGAGTCAGGGATAATAGGCTTCCACATGAAGAACGGAGGAGATGTGTTTTTGGAAAAGGTTTTCGACAAATTTACCAGCGGGGAATTCAGGAACTATAAAAGATGGGACGACGCATGGGCTTTTACGATGGTCCTCGAAGAGAACCCTGATATACACACAAGAGATTTAGTTAATATCAGACGCAGTGGTGGCCACGTAGTTCATCTTGGCCATCTCGGAGAGTTTCTGGAACACAAAAAGGGCTATCACAATAGATATCGTAGAGGAGATTCATGAAGGTAGCTATTTGTTGTGTAAAACAGAAACCAGATGCGGTTAACTGCCTAAAGGCTTTTAGCGATGGTGTAGAAAAAATGGAAGATGAGCCTGTGTGGATGGCTGCATCTTACCAGCAGTTGTTGGAAGACTTCTTGATTGATACAGATGTCAGTGTTCAAGTTGCCGACTCTCACCCAACACTGGTCAATAAACAGCTTGTATATCTTTCTTATGATCCCAAAGATAGAACTGTTCATAATTTTAGAAGAGGGATAAAAGAAATTCAAGGCAGGCTAAACAAAAGAAGAATAATTATAGACGCCGGTTTGCTTTATTATGATAAGCAGCTTGGGGATAATAGATATTATGTTATTGGCTTTGACGGAATAAAAACTCATGCAATGTTTTATAACAAGAACAGTCCCCCAGATAGATGGAAAGAGCTTAACAAGCTTGGTGTAGACATGCATCCTTGGCGAGTGTCTGGAGAACACATATTAATAATAGGACAAAATGAAGAGGGGATCGGGGCGACAAATCTTACTAAGATGGGTATGACATTTAAAGAGTGGTCTGAGCTTCAAATAAATAACATAAGATTGTATACCGATAGAAAGATAATATATAGACCACACAGGCATCAAAGATTTTTGCCAGAAGTTGAAGTTGATGACTGTGAAATAATAGAGCTATCTCATGAGATTCCAATCAGCGAGCATCTAAAAAACTGCTGGTGCATGGTAACCGCAGCAAGTGGTGCAGCCGTAGACGCATTGGTTAATGGGATACCAGTAATAACTTCTGACGGCTTATCTGTCGCTTACAATGTATCGGAACACAGTTTAGAAAATATAGAAAGCCCCGCGATGAAAGACAGAGCACAGTGGCTGTATGATTTAGCATACACTCAATGGTCAGTATACGAAATGAGAAAGGGGTTACCATGGGAGCATCTACGGCCATATGTACAAATAGCAACCGTTTAGAAGTAGTGGTTACGGAACATTCTATAAGCCGTAGAGTGTGTCAATCCTTCGTTGAGGGTTGTAATGGAGTATTAGTGTCGCCAGATAAGTGCGGGTCAAGGATAGCTACGTATGGAATAAAAAGAGGAACGGGAGAAGCTATTCATAGGGCTGAAGAATATTGGCATATAGACAATGGATACTACATGTCTTCTAATCATTCAAGAACTGCTACACAAAGCAAGCATTCTTTTGGGGGGTACTATAGAATAACACACAACGGCACCATGCACAGCGGTGATGGTGATTATCCAAAAGATAGATTCAATAAGCTGGTAAAAGAAGAAATGAGAGACTGGAGAAAGACAGGCAGTCATATAGTTCTTGTGCCGCCGTCTGTTATCTTTCAAAAATTTATCGGTATACATGGGTCAAGGGCATCATCTTGGCTTAGAAACACAGTTGAAGAAATAAAAAAATACACAGACAGAAGGATTCTTGTTTCCACCAAGTTTGCCAGCGGCTGGGAGAATGATATGACCAAGGGTATAAAAAAGATACCATCGGAAAATCCATACCGTAAAGTAATCAAAAACGCTTGGGCTTTAGTTACCTATAGTTCTAATTGCATGACTGACGCGGTTATTAAGGGGGTTCCGATAATTTCGTTAAGCCCTGAAAGAAAAATAGGTAGCATAGCAGAAATAGAAAACCCGCCAATGAACAGAGGGTTTCTTTACGGTCTTGCTTATCAACAGTGGACCTTAGAAGAAATGAGAACCGGTCAAGCTTGGAGAGAGTTAAATTCGTGAGACCATAACCAAACGAATATGCAAAGCGTCCTTCTTCCATTCGATTAGAGGGGGCCGTTTCAGCTTCTTGACAGAGAGTTTATCCAAAGGGTCTAATAGATCTACTACAAATACATTTTGCTTTATAAGGGAATCGATCAGACTTTTACAACCAACATCATCACGGTTTTCATAGTAGTCATCAAACAGTACAATGGTGTGGTCACTCATTATGCGTTTAATATTTGACCAGTCGCTAGCTATTGTAGCAATAGAGTGGCCACCATCAATAAACACAAAATCAATTAGTCTATCTGGATTAAAATCAGGCATCGTATCGATGGTATTACCAACTATAAGTTCATATTCGCTGCCAGTTTTAGAAATCTTATTTTCAGCTTCTTCACGAGTTACATCACATTTACCATGAAATTCGCGATCTTTTACATTCGGGGTCATGCCTTCAAACAGATCGAAACCATAATACTTGATATCATTGTTATATTGTTTTGCGTAGTTTATCATCTCTACGGCTCTAGAGCCTCTATGAGTGCCGACTTCTAAAATTGTTTGAGGTTTAAATTTGCTAATGATCCTTGTAAGATTGCGGTATCTGTTTGCTTTTTTTACTTTCATCTTTGAATCCTCTTGTAATTTTTCATCCACCTATCTATAATAATCAGATGACGTATTAACTTCACAAATTTTCAGAAAGGAACTTTTATCATGGGACATAAAACATTAACGGGTGCTGTTCAGGGAAAATTTTGGGGAACTACCCAGTGTTTTTTTGAAAACTGCACCAGCGAAGTGCATTACATCGAAACTGTCAAAGGTGGGTTTTGCTCCCGTCATTGTCACCAAAATAAATGGAACAGATTTATTGTGCTAGAGGGCGAATTAAAGGTTATTATATATAAGCAGGATAGTCAAGATGAGACAATTTTGACTGACGGAATGTTTTCTGATGTACCACCCGGAGTTGATCACAGGTTCGAAGCGGTGGAAGAGACGAAAGCTCTAGAGGTGTATTGGATAGACGGTCTCGATCCCAGCGACATAATTAGAAAGGATACCGGTGGTCTTAGATAACATCAATATAGATAAGCCAGTGCTTCTGATTGGCGCCGCTCCCAATCTTAGACAGTATATACATCCAGACACCTATAAAAATTTCTTTACCATAACTATAGGAAAGGCTTTGTATGCTACGAATTATACAGATTTGCTTTTCTCTATTGACTTAGTAAGGGTTATACATAACCTGTCTAATTTTTCCGGTAGATGGGGACATTATCTTGTTCCGCATTTTATAACTCATCATTTCTGGGATTCTAAATCTTCAGGATTGTTTGAAACAGGAAGCTGGAAAATAGAATTTAATCATCATGATGGAACCAGCAAGCCCTTTACAGACGACAGCAGATATAGGTATCCACTTAGCCCTGAGCATGACAAAATGATGTATCATTTTCTAGACTTCAGGAGTGTTCCCAAATTTACTGTGGGAAATCATGATGGGTCTTATCTGATAGCCGGGTCTTTGAAATTTGAAGACGTTGACGAGATAGTGGACTTCTCTAAACATGAAAGCATAGTAAAATTTACTAGGGACGACATCTGGAAACACAACACCGACAAAGTAGACGCATATCATCAATTTATGCAAAAAGACGACAAGCTTAGAAACGATTGTAACAGTACTCACTTCGCTTTGAATTGGTTGTGGCTTAGAGGGATCAAAAAAATATACACGGTGGGAATATCTAAGGACTATCACAAGTGGGAAGACACCAAAAAGATAATGGATATGTACGACATGGATCAGACCAGAGTAGAGGATGCCATTCTCGATAAGAGAACACGAAACCATCTCACAAGCCCAAGGGGGGATTATGCTGATTTGGCAGAAAGGATGCTGGAATGAAATTTATATCTCATCGGGGCAACATGAATGGGCCTAATCCCGAAAAAGAAAACCATCCCAACTATATCGCAGAGGCTTGGGAGATAGGTTACGAGGTAGAGATTGATGTGTGGAAGATGGGGGAGAAATGGTTCCTAGGACATGATAATCCTCAGTATGAAGTCGATCTTAAGTTTTTGCAAAATGAAAGATTATTGTGCCATGCAAAAAACTTAGAGGCTCTTGAATACCTGCTAAAGTTAGATAACATACATTGTTTTTGGCATCAAGAAGATCACTACACCATAACCAGCAAGGGCTATATCGTAAGCTATCCGGGCTATGCTGTTACCCCACGAACCATATGTATGAAACCAGAGTTACAATCCTATACTAACTTGCACGGGATTGCTTATGCAATATGCTCTGATTATGTAGAGATATTTAAATGAAACACGAAGACGTAACTATAGTTATACAGGGACCGCTGGTGAATTACTGGAATGCTATGGCGGAAGGTCTTGCCCACGTATATGATTATCTTAAATTTGCTGAAAGAGTTATAATATCTAGCTGGGATGATTCTCTGGAAAGATTTGAGCCAAATAAACTTGAACAGGCGATAGGCCATGGCAACATAACGTTGATCACTGACGACATTAATAAATACGATGATTGTTACAACAATTCAAATATATGTTATCAGGTTGTCAGTTCATTAAACGGAATAAAAAAGGTGCGAACAAAATACGCAATTAAGGTAAGATCTGATGAATACTATACCGACCTATCTACATTCATAGATTTGATGAAATCCTCTCCCGACAAATTAACAGCTAACAATTTTTTATTCAACCCAGATTCAATCGAACAATTTCACCCCTCAGACCATATAGCTGGTGGGTACACAGAAAATATTTTGGGGATGTATGAAAAAGCATTCGACTTATGTAAAAAGTTTACAGGAACCGAGCCAATATCTGCCGACCAAATAGGTATACCTGACTACAGAAATATTTATAATGATGGCAAAATCTCTCCAGAATCCTTGCTATGTTTTTCGTTCTTGATGAATAAGGATGTGGAGATAGATTGTGCTAACAGCATAGGCCTTATGAAAGAACATGTACAGATGCTTCCCCTATCTGAGATGGGCGATTTTCTATGTAACATCAAAGGCATAGGACATAAAGACTATGAAGTATTTTTAGAAAGTCCCCATGGGAAAAATTCTATCAAGAGTATGGAGGAACTATGAAAATAAACCCCCTACCACCAATCAAAGGTCCACACGGGCACGTGAGGAAAAAAGATAAGGATTCTCCCAAGAATCTTTTCGGGGGTCCACTGACCTTTTATATTGACGCATTATATTCCACACTGATTGAACTACGACCAAAAGCTTGCTTGGAAATAGGAACACATCGTGGAGGAACCGCAAAAGCTTTTCAGAGATATTTTGATGATTATTACAAAGACGGATGGTTACTTACGGTGGATCTTAAGAGCTATGTTGATATAGAAAATGCTAACATTAAACAGTGCGTGGTATATCCACATGTAGAAAATATCAGACCTCACCATATGGAGGTTGCGGACAAGGATATGTTAAGCGGCTTTGAAGAAATTGAAAATTCCGTGGAAAAAAATTGCTCCATTATTCAGGACGAACTAAACGAGGCCGGATTTGATAAGTTTGATTTTGTGTTCGTGGATGGAGATCATCAAAGGGATTCGTTTCTAAAAGATATAGAAATATCAAAACGTTTAAGCCATGCTCCCCATTACATATTGCTTGATGATGTCTATGATTACTTACATGATTCGGCTACAGTTTTTGATGAAGAAATTAAACCAAAATATAGCCACTATCTTTTTGAAAACTGGAAAAACAGTGAAGAAATAAGATCTTCAAAAGGGGTAGATGACGCAGATGAATTTATGGCGGGAACAGCTTTAATATGGGAGAAGCAATGAAAATATTAGTCACGGGAGGAGGCGGATACGTAGGAAATATTCTTTGCAGGGACTTGTTATCTAAGGGGCATGAAGTCCGCTGCGTAGATAATTTTCATAAGGGACAATGTGATGCTCTTATGAGCCTGATGGTCAATCCCCCATTTGAATTCATGTACGGAGATGTCACAAACGTAAAGCATGTAGAAAATATGTTGGACGGAATTGATGGAGTAATTCACTTAGCTGCTATAGTAGGATTTCCCGCATGTTTAAAGCAACCAGCACTAGCCACTTCTGTTAATATAGATGGAACACAAAACCTACTTGAGCAAAGAGATCCGAATATCCCCTTTGTGTTTGCTTCAACCGGTAGCGTATATGGAAAGGTAGATGGCATTTGCACAGAAGACTCCCCTCTTAATGCGGTATCTTTATACGGGGAAACAAAAAAGGCTGCCGAAAGGGAAGTGTCCAATCGGCATAATACTGTCTCCTTCAGATTCGCCACGGGATTCGGCGTAAGTCCTTGCATGAGAGTTAATCTTCTCGTTAACGATTTCGTTCTTAATGCCTACTCACAAAAATGTTTAAACGTCTTTCAGGCTGACTTCAGACGCACTTTTGTACACGTCAGAGACATGTCTAGAGCCTTTATTTTTGGACTAGAGAATGTTGGCATCCTAAATCACAAAGTCTACAACGTTGGTGACAACGATCTAAACTGGACTAAAAGAGAGCTTGCCGAATATATTGGAGAAAAAACTGGAGCCTCTATTAACTACGCAGAGACAGGCGAGGATTTGGATAAAAGAGATTACTCTGTAGATTATAGTAGGTTAAACGACGAGGGGTTCAAATGTAAAGTCAGCATGGAGCAAGGAATAGATGAACTAGTGAAAACAGTACCACTCCTACAGATAAGGCATCAATATCAATGATAGATTTATCTGGCAAAAAAATAGTCATCACCGGGGGGGAAGGCTTTCTCGGTAGGGCTGTGAGCGATGTGATTTCAAAAAGAAGCGCTATACCAATTAGTCTTATTCACGACGAGGTTAATCTATTAGATCTTGATTCAACAATTAAATTCCTTTTGACGGAATCACCTGATTTTTGCATTCATTGTGCTGGTTACAATGGAGGCATTGAATTTAACAGAATGTATCCAGCAGATATATTATATGCTAATACGGTAATGGCCCTAAATTTATATCATGCCTGCGAATACTCTCGGATTAAAAAATTGGTTTCCATTATGACCTCTTGTGCATATCCCGACACCGGAATGCAGGTTCTGGAGGAAGAAAATTTTTGGAATGGTAAGCCAAATGAAACAATAAGAGCGCATGGAATAGCAAAGCGCACACTGCAAGCTGCTACAGAGGCTTACAAGAAACAATACAACTTCAATTCGGTAACAGCCTGTGTTACTAATTTGTATGGACCCTATGACACCTTTGACCTAGTTAGAACAAAAGTTGTCGGAGCCTTGATTCGTAAATTTACCGAGGCCCATTTTGAATATCTGGAGGAAATAGATATAGCTAATAGGTCTGAAATCTCTACAGAGGGTATCGACAAACCCGTTGTAGAATGCTGGGGGACAGGATCTCCCAGAAGGGAGTTTATGTATGTTTCAGACGCCGCAGAATCCATCGTGCAGACCTTAGAAAGGTATGACGATCATACTCAGCCCCTAAATATTGGAACCGGAAATGACACTAGCATAAAAGAGTTAGTGGATTATATCGTAGAGACGTTGGGGTACGAAGGAGATGTAGAGTGGAATATTGAAAAACCTGACGGTCAACTTAAGAAATTACTTAGCACAAAGAGGATGAACAAAATTATTGATATAAATCCTATCAGCTTGAAGGACGGTATAGGCAGAACAGTGGAATGGTACGTTAAAAATAAAGACTGGGCAGATTCTAGGAAATAATTATGAAGCTAGGTGTTATACTGGAGGATACTAGTGCAAGTCAGTTATCGTATTATGTTATACGTAATTTAAACTTTGCCACGAACAATAACAAGGACAATGATTTTGTAGTATTTTTTGAAAACGCTACTACTAGTGTAGTACAGCCTGCATTTGCAATCATGAACAGTAGTGAAATATGGAATTTTGACGGAGTTCTGATCTCAACCACGGTGGCTAATACATTGTTATCTATAAATGCTATAGCCCCGTCAAAGAAGTTTTTTTATGTGTGGGATTTGGAATGGGCTAGACAACATGGAAAAGAATTCGATTATATTGTAAAAGCTTACTCCAACAAAGAAGTAAACTTAATTGCCAGAAGCGATGATCACGCCAAGGCGATAAAAAATTATTGCAACAGAGATGTGTGTGGGATAGTTCCCAACTTTAACATGGACCAATTAATGGAAATAATACAATGAATAGATTTTCTCAAAAACACAAAGAGTTTCTTATAAATCAATATATCAACGAAAAGAAAAGCACTTATGAAATTGCTCAGGAGCTTAACACCTATCCCAATAAAGTAAGAAGGGCGCTTAAGTCTCTCGGCATAGAACTGAGGGATAAAAGTTCTGCTCAAACCGTAGCTATCGCTAGTGGGAGACATGAGCACCCCACCAAGGGAAAGAAGCGTACTGAGTTAGAAAAAATCGCCATAAGCGACGGCATGTTTTCGTTTTGGGAGGACATGGACGAGGACGAGAGAAGTAGAAGATCCGAATTGTCCAAGCAGCAATGGGCTAATATGTCAGACGAAGAACGGGAAAACCTTAGACAGATGGCGGCGGAAGCTGTCAGACGAGCCAGCAAGGAGGGGTCGAAAATTGAAAAATTTCTCTATGAAAGCTTGACCAAAGCGGGCTACCAAGCTATATTTCATAAGAAGGGTTTGATCGTCAGCGATAAACTGGAGATTGATATTTTTATTCCTGAGTTAAAAACCGCAATCGAGATCGACGGCCCAGCGCACTTCTTACCAATTTGGGGTGAAGCAAATCTTAATCGACATATCAGATCTGATGCGATCAAGGCTGGCTTATTGATCAACAGAGGATACGTTATCGTTAGGATTAAAAACCTGATAAAAAATCTCTCAGCAAAAAATATGAGAAACGCTTTTGACAAGCTGCTGTCAGAATTGAAAAAGATAGAAAAAAAGTTTCCGCCACTGGCTAAGAGGTTAGTAGAAATAGAAACATGAGTCTTGAAGATAAAACCATTCCTGAATTGAGAAAAATTGCCAAGGATAATCAAATCCGTTTAGAACAAGGCATAAAGAAAAAGGAACTAATCCAAATATTGGAGGTCTGCATGAAGGAAAATACTACTGATGTAGTGGAGCCTGTTGATGAAGATGTTTTGTTTGATCATGACTTGGGAGAGGATGGCGTTGGCGGGGGAGACAGAGAAGATGAAATCGTGGAATCTGATGTTCCAGATTTTACCTCGCCGGAATGGAATGATTATGTAATGTCTCATTTTAGAAACGATGAGCTTGTTGATAATCATCCAATTGCTGCTGGATTAAGACGTGTAGCAGAATTGCTTTTAGGGGATATTGTAGAAGCTGGACCTACTCAAGTGTTTCCATCTTCTGATAACAACGGCCCCGGAAGAGCTACCGTTGTTTATAAGGTTGTTATCGACTGGGGGAACACCGGCTTCTTAAGAACCTTTAGTGAGGTGGCCGACGTATGGCATGGGAACACAGATGATTTGTTCTGTGCCCATCCAGTGGCTACTGCCTCAACTAGAGCAGAAGGCAGGGCTTTAAGAAAAGCTTTGAAGATCAGGGTCATAGCAGCAGAAGAGTTGGCTAAGAAAGACATTGTAGGCATAGTCAAAGAAGCGGTGTCTGCATCCTCTCCCACGGATGGCGAATACAACCTAGATGACAGGATCAGTCCTCAACAGGTTACATTCATTGACAAAAAGTGCGGCCAGCTTGATATCAATCTCGCTAGTTTTATCAATATTGGTTCGGGAAATTATCGGAGCATTAACGATGTAAAAAGAGACAAAGCAAAACAGATGATTAAAGTTCTCAATGACTATCAGAATGGTATTGTAGAAATTCCAGAAGAAGCTTTAGGTTACAATAAGAATTGGAGAGAATAATGAAAGTTACTTTTACAACAAACAATGGGAGAATGTCTGCGGAGTTTGATGTGGATACTCAAACTGATTTGTTCGAGCAGCTTGCTTACTTCCAAGAAATTTTTGGCGAGGAGCAGTGCGGGAAGTGTGGTAGTGAGAACCTGAGATTTCAGGTAAGAAGCGTAGACGATAACCTGTTTTACGAGCTTAGGTGCAAGGATTGTGGTGCCAAGCTTGCCTTCGGAACTATGAAGGTTGGAGGCAGGCTATTCCCAAGACGCAAGGACAAGGAAGGGAACTGGCTACCGGATCGCGGCTGGGTGAAGTGGAATAAGGAAACCAAGCAGGAAGAGTAACTTAGTTCTTGTGTGTGGAAAAGAAAGAGGCCCGGTTTTCACCGGGCTTCTTTTTTTGTTGTTCCCCAGTCAACGGCAATTACTTTTGTGTTTTTACAGATACTCTAATGAAACATACAGGCCGTATTGAGTCTTGCTCCCAATGCTATCGGGAGAGGCTGTGATACCTAAGTACCAGTCATGTTGCTTATACTGCCCGGTATTTGCTGAGCCGTCGCCAGCATAGAACCCACTAGGTCCGGGGGACTTTGAAAGCGGGACAATAATTCCGCTACCGCCAACGGTATTTGTTCCAGAGTCAAGTCTATCACTTGCATTCGGAGAGCCATTCTGTGCCCCCTGAGCGTCTGAACCATCATGCGTTACGGCACCCCACCAGATGGAATCTCCAGAACCCTCAATGCTATAAGAAGCTTGTGGGTGTAGAAATTCTGCAACTCTAGTGGTTACACCGCTTGCCGGATGATCTTTATTCACCCTATCAAATATTCTAAATTTGACGTTTTGAGTTCTCACGTCAGTGGAATTAATAAATCTCACATTCAACGTAGCGTCTGAGTTGGGGACATATCTCAACCCAGTTGCCGGAACCACACTAGGGGTGAAAGCCAAAGTGTCTGTAGAGTACTTTATATTTTTAGCAGCGCCACCGTCTGTAGTACCGTTGCCGTCTGTAATAAAAGTTGTGCCTTGCCACTGGTTAAGCTCCACCGACTGCCCAAAAGAGCCGCCAAAAAAGCCCAAGCCTGAGCCTGCAAGATTATTTATGGACGTATTGCCAGCATAAAAATCTATGGATGCCATATTTACCTCCTTAGATTGTACAATCTATTGTATTATACACCATTACTTGAAAAAGCCTTTTGTTTTACGCTTATAAGAAACCTTGTTATTCAACCATTCTCTTCTTCCCTCACAACCACAGTCTTTTCCAGTTGCTTTCGTAAATGCGTCCACCACAGCCCTAATTCCGGTAGCTTTCGTTATTTTTTCTATCGTATCTCCCAGCCCTCTCGATTTTTGTGGCACCTCCTGTTCCTTCTCTATTTTTGCCAGTCTTTTTTCTCCTTCTTCTTTTTCCTTTTGTCTTTCTTCAGGAGTTTTTACTGTGCCATGTTTAACCTGAGCGTTTGAGCCGGGTGTTTGAAACGGACCTCTGCCCTCCTCCCATTTTTGGAAGTAATCCCTTCTCTTTTTGCAGAGATTATACTGGTGAGGAGTCTTCATAACATTATGTCGAGGGCAAAATATTTCTTCATCTCCTTCTTGAAAGATGCATTCGCATCCAGTTTCCCCATGCACATCTTCTACAGGTTCTTCCCTAGCTCTGAATACCGTCTTGTTTTTTTCACAGCTTCCACAACCCATATTCTTCTCCCTATCCTTCAAGGATTACTCAGTTACATTTACAATAAAAGCTACACCATCCAACTCCAGCGACAGCCCCGAAGTAGGACCATAACCCGGCCAGCCCTTGGCTGAACATGCATTATCTGCTACAGGTCTGTGAATGTTACAACAGACCTCTGGAATTTGTGCAAACTGAAAATCCAAATCAGTTGGACCTGCGGTGTTTGCCTGTCTACCATCCATTCCCGGCCATGGCGTTCCCTCATGACTACCAACAACTATCCTAAATAGCCCACCATGCCTAGTCCATACTCCGATACCACCGGCATAATCTGGATTTTTTCTCCAATAGAATTCACCAAACGGGCCAGCGGGAGAGCCTATTCCTACTTCATGTCCCATAGAATGCGCCGGAACTTGTTTGTTCCATTCAGCGGCATTGTCTTTAGTCGTAAGAGGATCGACTAAAGCGCTAGGATCATATTCAGCCAACGCCCCAATAGCATCGTTGGGTTCAGGGTCTATATAAGATTCGTGATGTATTGTAAAGGTTTTCTTAGTTACGTTATCAATCACCCATTCGCCATTTGCTGCTGCACTGGGGCAGTAGTCGGCTCCCCCACAACAGTTCCTCGCAGCGCATGCATTATCACCGTCCCAAAACATATTCCGCATTTTGCATCTTACGTAGCAGAGATTACACGGATCAGAAGAAGGCTCTTCAAAATCCTCACTATCCACCTCGCTTGCGTCGGCCATGCCGACACATCCCTTGACATGGACACCGCTATCCTCCCAACTCCCCGGTCCAGTCCACACGGGAGACAGGTTGTTATCATCTTCATCTTTTAATATAGCCAGACAAACAGCTTTGTTCGTAATAGCATCAGTCTCCTCACCATCGTCGTCAGTTATGACTCCTATCTTCTTGTCAGGTTCATCTAGGTTTGATCTGATTTCCTTACCCAAAATTCCTGACTGGGTTTTACATATTCCAAAATCTTTGTGCAGACAAACATCTTCAGTTACTTTCATGGTCAGGTTCGGTGTCAATTGTCGCCTCTGAATCATACCCGAATGCCACGTCCCGGTCCATACTGTACCCAATGTACCATGGGCATTCTCACACTGTATTTTAGACGGAAACTTACCTGTAACATCGTCACCGTTAGGCAGAGTGCATGTATGGCACTTCTTCTTGGTTGGATATGAACTTGTTACATTGTTTCCATCACCATCGATACATGCGGCGGCATCGATCCTGCATGCCCCTTGATTGGCTCTTATTTCATCAAGCCAAATTTTCTCACCCCTTTCTAGGTCATGTTCATGAATCGTGGTAACCTTAATATGCACTACGGTTTTGCCGCCGAGGGTTATGTCAACCTCTTCAACTTTTTCAACCTCGTTATGATGTAGTCTCGATTCACCGGAGTTTGCTTGATCTAATGTATCAAGTGCATCAACCAATTCAAAAAATCCGGGCTTTTCTGGAACGGGCTGTAGTAGCGGTTCGTCAGCTACAAAATAATTTTCAAACGGCATATTAGATTTTGTGGGCCTATTGCCAATTCTGAATAAATTATTCAATGGCCCCGGAAAATTGGCATTTATGTGGTACACCGAATCTTGTGGAACATGAAACTCAGATTGGTGGGGTACTGGCCAAGGAGCAGGACCATAGGGCCAAGGCTCTTTTCTTGATGTTCCCCTGTAAAGATGCCTGTCGAGTGCCCTGTTATGAGAGGTTAGTTTTGTTGCATCCTTTACTTTTATCTCTACCCACTGGGGATAATTAGCGGTTCCATCAATCTTCAGCTTCCCCAATCCATGTATACTTACATTGTCGAAAACATCTTCGGGAATGAGAGAATCCACACGTCTTGTAACTTCCATGTGTGGTATATCGCTAGTAAGTGTTCGATATGCCGGTTGATTATCTTCAGTTGGATCTTCAACGGTGTGAGTAAATTTAGCACTCCCAGAAAAATCCTTTTGGAAATCCCAGTCAACTGGCATAAGTCTTGGCTTCTCTATGTCCTCTACAAGTTCCGTGCTTTCTGGATAAGCGCTGCTAGCAGATAATCTATCTGTTGAGCTAGGAAGCATGGATCCGGGGCCGTGGACGCCGTCGGCTCCTTCACTAAACTCTCCTACATTGTTGCTTCCAAAGTATCTGCCACCAAGCTCAGCAGCAGTCCTATCTGCTAAACCTATACTAACGTTATCGCCTGCCTTCCATCCACATGCCCTCCCGCCAATTTGCCTGCCCACTAGAAGATCATATCCTCTGCCAGTCGTGTCCATGTCAACGTGATAAATTTCAAATACCTCTGGCGTTTTTCTGAAGGTTCTCCATCCATTTCCGTTTATCTGCCCCCCTTGTAGATTCAAACAAGCAGCCGGGTCCATTCCGTACATATTAGGCACTTCACAAGTGCCCGGATTGTCCTTCGGCCCGCCAAAATCACAACAATCCGTGCATGGTGGACGTGGCCCACAATTGTACCCCAAGATCCCGCATGTACCCCATGGTCCGGGGCATTTTTGCAAATATTTTCCGGGGCCGCCAATCGGTAATTTGCAGGCGAAAATATTCATCCGCATGTTTAGAATAGTGTGGTTATAACTATCAACCGTGGGCAATCCCTGTCCTCCCATTTCTATGGCAGAGCCACATCCCATGACCAATTGCATATGGTATTTATTTGCTGGAGGGTCTCCAATTTCACTCGGTAACGGGTCTCCCTTATCAAAGGCAAACCAGTTACAGTCACCACAGAAGTTACAGTCTCCTATACAAAACGGTGGACCTGTTCTGCCTTCTCCCCACGCCGGACTGTTAGCAAATTTTTGACACTGTTTCGTGCCAACATCCCCCATTGGCACCCATTCAGAAATCCATTTTATCCCATCCCATTTCATGGGAACATGTAATGCACCGGGAAAACCGGGGCATGAATCATTCCTCTCTTTGTATTCATATTTATCACACCCAGTAACAATTGCCTTGCTACAATCTTGACAGGCTGTCCCGGCCCCCCCCATATCCACACCCAAGCACTCGGCATCATCATCCCAATACGCCCCTCCCTCCGCAGGGGACAACGAGGTGCATGTTTGAGCCGTCGAATTGGGGGCGGCTGATATACACATGAATTTGCCTTCACATGCTTTGTCCCTGCTATTGGGAAATCCCAAACAGGGGTCAAACATCTCTTGTTCTCGGCTGAGTTGCCACGCGCAAGCTTCACCAGATACGCCATTACACAACGCCTCTGTCCCTTTGCTGTAGCAGGCGTTAGAATTACCGCCGGGGTTCATTGGATTAGGCACACACGTGAAGATCGGCTTTTTCTCACATTTCAGTTCTCCAAGACTTGTGGGAGAACCCTCCTCACCGCACTTAATACCACAGGCGGCCCAATCATCAAGGGTTGGGTACTCTTTCGCACACTTATCTTTTTGCTTTGAGTCTCCGGGGCAACATTCACATGAACAACAATTATCCGCAGCGTCATCTCCACATTTCTCACCTTTTCTAGCTTTTTTAAACGAACTATTACGCCCCGACCTACATTTGGGTCCATCGTAAGATCTGATTCTATCAGAACACTTCCAGCACCCACACGGCATGTCCTCCCCCGTGTTGGGGTTTGTGCAGCCATACATACATCTGCAACAATTTCCTGCGCCGATTACACCGTCGCTTCCGTCAGGACCAATATGTCCAGTTTTCCATTCAGGCTCTAAGTCTCCCTCGCAGTTAAATCCGCACCTAGCATTTAGTATAAGAGTGCCTGCGTCTTTAACAGTGGCAACTAATTCAAGGGGCATAAAATGATCACAACAAACTGGACACACTTCCGTTTGGGCAATATCTACATACCAATCTTGAGCGGTTGCTATGTTTTCATCAAGTTTAAAGAATCCAAAACCACCGGGTCTCCATCCTACAGTTTTTCCAAATAGCTGTGATGGATCAGAAGCAGTAGGAGATTCCCAGAAGCCAGTATATGGACAAACTTCCCAGTTTGTTACAGGAGTAACGCTATCGGGCTGGGCGGGGAAAGCATCGCCACACACGGGTGGACATGGATCATCCCTTCCAAACCCCTTCCTTAGATCATACTTCTTTGTCTTCTTATTCCAAACACTGGCTCTGTACTGAACCCTACCATCTGAGGGATCGCCGTTGCAATCATACAGAGCGAAATTATCTTCATCTACAACATCTATAAGCCACATCAGAAGAGCTACTGGACCCTTGGGCTGGCCACTTGTGTCATTAGGAAGGGTAACGCATTTGCCGGGAGGGTTAACAACATCGTTACACGAGGAACCGTCGCACACTTTAGACTTTTTAAAGTCCCAGTGTATCTCATCATGTTGGGCTACTGTTAATGTATTTGCTGAAAAGTTTCCCAGTACGTTATTAACCGTAACCGCATCACCCGACTGCAATCCATGCTTTTTTGACTTAATAACAATAGGTCTTGTGTTACTGGCGTATTCAATCTTTCCAGAGTATTCATTACCAAAACATGTTTCAACCACATGGCTAGCAGTAAAGATGGTAGCTATACCAACCTCTCCATGCAACTTATTTTCTGGATATAACCCAGTATCCGTCCAATAAGCTAGGTTTCCTCTTCCGTACACAGAAGGATCACCGACAATCGCTGGCTCTTCCAGAACGGATGTATCTACTCCTCCATGACCTTGACAGTAGCTTGTAGTAAAACCACACTTATGCTTATAAAGAATTCTTCCGATATATTTTTCGGCGGTTTCACCCTTCCAGTTATCGACGCCGTATCCCGGCCAGTTCTTAATTGCGGATCTTAACTCTTTGTCTACAATTGCCCTTCTCTTATTACAAGTATCTTTATACAGTTTACTGAGTGGTTTACTCATACCCTTGGAGTCTACCGACCTTCCAAGAGGATATTGATATTCGGGATCGATAATATCTTTATCAAACCAGTCAGCGACACTTCCATAAGGACAGGTTTCAAAAACAGGATGCTTGGGATCAAAATTCTGCGGACATCCACTATGCCACGATTGTGACGAGGTTCTCACCCATTTCGCATCCCTCGTAAATGTCGCATCCCTCACCCATAGCCCGTCGTTGATATCGTCATCTTCACAAGCGGCTTTGGTTGTATGCTGGCCGAGCGGATCACCGGTTTGACTATTCTCACAAGCTCCACTCGCTTCACATTCGTCTTTATCAAGGGCGAGCGGATCACCGGTTGCATCATCCTTACATGTTCCACTCTCTTCACAAGCTTTTCTGTTTGTATGCTGGGAGAGGTGATCACCGGTTGCATCATCGTAACATTTTCCACTCGCTTCACATGCAGCCTTGGTATAAAGCTTTACAGGTGTAAGTTCTCCATTGGGATCCGATCCTGTTACTCCACTGTCTATAAAGCATCCAGCCAGACAAGCACACTGAACATATCCCAAGGCATCACCCGCCGCCTGAGAATGTGTTTTATGAAGATTCTGTTTATATTCAGTGGCCTTAAATGGGCCATATTGCATATTTAACCCGGTAAGGAGGTGATCTCCCGGTGGTCGTATATGGAAGTCTTGGCCGCTTTCATGGTAAATATATATCGGGCTGTTGGCTGTTGTGAACTTTTGAAACCCTTGTTCAAGATAAGGAGACGCCGCGTTTTTATCTTGGGGATAATGGTCCATCTGGGGATTGGCAAATTCAAATGAGTAGGAGGCTTTTACGGCGATGTTATCATTGTAGCCAGTTTTTATTTCCGAGGCATTAAGATCCAAATTTGAACAATTCAATATCTGGTTTAGGGGAATGTATAAGACTGTTATTCTTCCGCCCCTGTCTGGATCGTCTAAGCCAAGTCCTTTCGGATCACAATCTCCGTAGAAATCACAACCTCTCAAAACGAGAATAAAGCTACCCTCTCCTCTTCCTGCTCCAGTAGAAGAAGGGGGTCCAATACCCTGAGATGCTATGCACGGAATGTTTATCTGTGCCGCAGTTCTACCGGGATTAATTAAAATGGCTTCATCGTATGGGGTCATACAGATATTATCTGACTGCCCGCCGGGTCTTGAGGAAACCCCTCCCATGCGGCCACCATTGGATAGATTGGGCTGATGAGCGCCACTATTTTGCCCAACAAAATTTCCACCGCAACAGTTATTGAACGGCTCACTACGTATCCAGTTTGCAGTCCATGTATTATATGCCCATATGTTTCCCGTAGTAGAAGCTCCCCAGATTATACTAGGGGCCTCGCACGCCTTTTTATCTGTCGCTCCTTCTACTTCAACACCAGCAGCACTCACACAATACCCTTGAGACATACAACCGTACTTGTCAGTAATTATTTCATCAAATACTCTCTTAGAAGTTTCCCATATATTATTGTCTTTTTCGCATCCGGCTTGGCTGGCGGCATTGGTTGTACCGCCATCCGAATCTTCACAATGCGGTGGAGTCGCAGAACCAACCCATGTGTTGTTCTCCACCAAACATGATCCCTCATCACCATACTTTGGGTGACCGTCTGCTTTTCTAATATAATCGCCGTTGCTATCTTGACAATGATCGGGAACGACTCCTTCACAGTTCTTAGCAGGTCTCCATCCTCCTGCTCCTATGGACTGCACACATTGGGCGGGGAACCATTTTGTCTTTCCATACTTCTCTATGTGGTCATCAATCGGGGTTCCATATTTAGCATTCTTTGGGTGTTCACAACGACCCTTGGTATCTAAAACTAGAACTTCGTCCATAGACTTAGCAACATCCGTAGCCGCCTCACAATTTTCAATACAATGACATCTTCCTATATGTGCTGCATTAGATGTGTCCATGGTATATGGATCACCAGCTACAGATTTCGACAACGCACTACCATCGGCACATTCAGTTTCTCCGATTTCGGAATCTTCGTTGTAGAAAAACCCACCGCCATCCCACTCCACATGGCAGTATGGCTTAGTATACCCAACTATGCTCCCATCCTCCAGACAATCAGTGCCTCCCCCAATTCTCGGCTGTGGAATCCAATCCTTTGCTCCAGCCGTTGGATCGGGAAGGCCGGGAGTGGCGGTTGTTTGATGGGGGGGAGCGCCGGGCATTGGACCCATAAAGGTTTCATTTGCTCGACTAGCCATACCCCTGCTGCGATCAGCAGGGACGACTGCTTTAGGGGTGCCCATAGGAGCTTCTCTAGTAGACCCCTCTCTACCGCTATAGATGCAATCAGACTTGGTGCCATCAGCATGCGTCGTTATTGAGCACGGGTCGCAAAAATCTATAAGATTTCCGGCAGAATCTGTTCCCGTTTTACAACATCTTCTTCCACGCCAAGTCCCATTACTGTATTTTAGATGGTAAGTTTTAAAATCTACCCCATCGGTCTGGCCAAATGCACCTCTTGCCTTATCCCTTGAGTCCGCCTGCACTACCCTAATAGTAAGTTCTGGTGGAAGCAAGCATCCGGTATCACCCATTGCCGTGAGGTTGGGTTCACATACTTCCTTACAGCCGCATCCCGCATTACAAGGATGCCCAAAGTTATCATCTGATTTTCCTCCCTGTGCAGCATATGCACCACTAGACATATATGTCTGACTAATAGAACCAGCCCCGGCCCGTCTTTTTGTTTTATAGCCTTCGAGGCCGGGTTGCGTGGTATCAAAATTGTCGCCTGCCGACATAGTAACCTTCCTTAAATCTTAATATGTTATAGCAGTAGTTGGATAATCATCATTTGGTCCGCAATCTTCCAGAGTAGTAAATCCCTGAACAAATATTTTCTTACTACAAGCTGTAGTCTCGCCCTGCTCACAACCCATCATAGTTATGACCTCTTGCCCAAAAAACTCTGCCTGTAATATTATATGTATTGGTATGGATTCTGACACAGTCTCTGGCGTAGCACCCTCTCCACCACACCTGTTTGTCCCTGTCCCCCTCTTCTTCCTTGTGTACTTTATCAAAGCTTTTCTTCCCGTGTCCGCACTTATAAAACTGTCCCCCAGCATTAGCCCCTGATTAAGGGGGTTTTCAATTAAGACCCTTTCGTATAATATCGACTGAGCAGCGCTGCTAAAATGAGCGTTGTTCGATAGAGGATGAACTTCTCCGGGTGGTCCTGTTATAGTTAGTCCGAACTCATGACAGGGGTCTCCCATTCTTCTCGTTTGAGGATCGCCCCGCTGAACTTTGTTTAATTTGTCTCCACAATTGAATCTCTGGTCAGGAGCTTTTACAATGTGGTTAAACTTTCTAAGTACAATCGCGTCATAAAATGGGACGCATGCTGTTGTAAAATTTTGACAATTTACATAATATGCCCCTGTGGCTTTGTCTTTTTTTATCTCACAGTTTCCACACCATTCTATATCTTCTGGATCATATATCTCAATATCGGGATATGTCTTGCTTTCGGGGAAATAGCTGCCAAACTCACAATCCTCATTTGAGCAAGGATTTCTGTACAGTCTACCCGGAGAAGATGCGCTGTCAAGTATCCCAAAGTTGAAAGAGTTTTTACCATCCAGACCAGCTTTCGGAAGAATACATCTCGTGGCTTTAGATAGATACGCTTCCAATCCACCACCACCCCCAACCCAAACTTTTCTGCTCCTATCCCATCTTAAATCTATTGGGCCAGCCTTCCACTTGTCTGGCCTTTTTAGGTGGTTAAAGTAAAAATGGTCTGCTGGTTTTTTACGAGTGGGAACCCCGTCCCATCTATTACCTGCACCTTCACAGGCTTCTTGTGTGGTAGAGGCTGTTATAACGTTTGCGGAATCTACACAATGGCCGGGTAGTTTAATTGGTTTGCCATCTTCATTAACATCATCCGCATCGAAATACGCATTAGGCACAGGCTTGCCTTCAGTATCATATCCCCACCCGGATAGGACCATTGGCCCCCTTAAACCTATCCCTCTGCTAGCTCCATGCCCGCCTTTATGGACTCTAGTCAGGGTTTGAGAAGATTTCGAATACCCACTCGATCTGGTGCCAATTCCGTGGCTGGGGAAGATCGTATTTTTGCCTAAAGCCGCAATGTTATGTCCAGAGGCAAACGGGTTTAATGTAACAGAAGTTACCACACCAGAACCAGCCATTCCAAAATCAATACCTTCTGGATATTCGAATGACGTAACTCCATGCAGCAATGTCGCCCCAATCCATTTTCCCGCTATTGGCGATCCAGCTACACAATCGGGTTCAGTTTTATATTGCACTAGTTTTATATTGTCGGCTGGATCCACACAGTGGCCGTAATAATCTGTTGTAAAAGGTGCAAGCAACCCATCCATTGTTGCCAAGGATGTTATCGGCCATGTTTCCTCACGAAGTTGAGGCACCAACACGGACATATCCTGAGAAAGAACTTGCGTATAGAAGGAATTCGAATACGAAAGCCATCGTGATCTGTTCCCGTTAGAGTCCACATCCGCAACACATTCATGATAATTCCTTAATGTGGTTATGATATCGCCGTTGGCATCTTGGCATTGTCCTGTAACCTGTCTCCCATCGACCCAATCGACCCCCCATGCAGGAGTATCTGATGCCAAATACCCAGTTAATACGTCGTGAGATTTTCCTTCTGCTCTGTACACCATCTTAAAACTCCAGTTTTATATTTATACTCGGCCTATGGCTAGAAAGTCGGCGGTGGCGGCGGTGGCGGCGGTGGTGGCTCATAGCTTTTATACTTAAAATCACGTATGTTGGATCCCATTTCGTTCAGCCGTCGAGCCGCATCGACAGCATCTACCCCACCTTGTGCCCGTGGTCCAGCCCCACCCGGCAACTCGGGAATCCAATTACTCATTGTATAGGTTGTAGTAACGGCAGATGTGGCACCTATATCTACAGTGATCCCGGTAATATATGGCCCCTTGTCCACTCCAACAACTACTATAGGTCTTCCAGCAAAATAAACCGGCCCACCTGTTAATTCCACAGAACCTGTTTCAGATATCTGTTGGGCTACTAGGGTTGATTTTAATTGAGACTTTGCCATTGTATTTAAAGCAGTAAGGCTTCCGGCATTTTCAGGATTCAAATTGTCGTCTTTCTTAACCTCTACTTTTCCAAAACTAATCCCCCCACCCCATGGCCCCCAAGACTCTCTATTGCTTCTCTGAGGCGAGGCTGCTTCATACGGTTTAAAAGCTGCTGCTGCTATTGAAGCTTTCATCCAATCGGCACCGGGTCTATAATCATTTTTTACTGCGATCACACCCACGCCGGGATATCCGGGGAATAAGAAATTCAGTATTGATAATAGTTCCCTTGAAGCCGACGTTTTCATTCCTTTAACGGAGGCGCTACTATACTCTACCGGCCCCCCATCTAACGTCAACAATGCGTATGGTTTTAATCTTAATGGAACAGGACCAGTAGCATCACCATGTATAAAACTTGCCGCACCATTGATACTTCCCTCAGTTCTAACCTTCTCCAAGAACCACTCTTCCCCCCCACCAAGCACGGGATTCACAACTATGCCTTCATTGTCAAACTGAACTCCAGCTTGAGGTTCCCAAAGCCAATAAGTTTGAGGATCTATTGAGGCTTTGCAGAATACCTTACCCCCCCCTCCCTCATTATATCCTCTGATTGCCGACGCAGCTGTTTCATGCTTTGAACTCTTGCCAACCTTACTAGCGTTGGTGTTTTGGTTAACCCCTTGGGGGTCTTTATAAACTGTGGGGTAAACCAAAAATGGTTGAAGCTTTCCGCTGTCATCATAAAAATCAAAACTCTGTGGGTATGATAAATTACCACTCCTGCCCCCCCCGATTTTGAAATCCACATCTACCCATCCAGCACCAGCAGTATCCCAATCAAGCTCATAACTTGTCTTGCTCACCAAGGATCCGGCGGGTGCGTTTTTAATTTCAAGCTTCCTGACATGTTGTTCAACCACTTCTGGGTCATACGGAAGAGGCATCATGTATTTTTTGCCATACCAATTTTGAGCAATATCTCGTATCGCAGCATAAAATATATCGACCAGTTTTTCCGCACCAGTTACAGTGTTGGTCAGAAAATCCTCTCTATCTGCTCGCAGTTTCTGGGCGCGTGTATTCGTTCTATCGATTCTACCAATCGGATTTAGATCAAATGCGGCTATCGTGGTGGGGGTCACTCCTGCTGGCAATGCGCCACCTGCTGCTGGTAAACCAGTTCGTGGCTTATCAGCTAGAATTCTTTCAAATTCAGAGACGTAAATGGCCGTCGTCCCCCCCGGATCGAAAACGGGATCATCTTCCACGATGGCTGCACCCGGGTGCAAATCCCATACGGTTTCAAAAATACTTTTTAACGCCTGATGTCCCGACCACTTCATACATTCTGTAAGGTTTACACTAAAATTGGAAATATAGCTTACCCAACTATCCCTACTTTCAGCCGCAGCCCTAAGTTCCGTAACTGTTGCTTTATAGATATGTTGCCCCTTGTCCCTTTGATTCCCAATATTATCCCCACAGTTATACAACGGTTGTTTTCTATCTGGTCTCATCAAATCAGACAAGTCTATTTCTATCGTGGCGGTTTGTGGCAAAACAGCTTGCCCCGCCCCTACATTAAATTCGTTGTCGGTTCTAGTTGATAAACTACAATTCCCAGCAGCAGCATCCCATGTTCCCATCGTCCAAATATGATTCTGAGCTTCACAATCTTCTCTGTTGTGATTCAGCACCACGTTGCCATTGCTGTCTTTGCATTCCCCACACAGGCATTCATCTATGCCAACCGGGGGATCAAACTTAACCCCAGCCGCATTTTTACATACCCCACCTGTTCTCCTGATTCTTGGCCGTGTATGTTGTGGTTTCGGCACCGCTGGCCCACCCTTATACTCATCTTCACCGGGACAATTTGCCTCGTTATATATCCCACCGGGCTTTGAAAACCTCGTAAGCACCGGCGGCACCCCTACGCCAACCATGATTAAGTCACAATCCGGCACCACCCATTGCACCGTGTACATTAACCCAGCTTTGCGTTCTGTTATATTAGCCGGATTCGGTGGATTAAAATCTTTCTCAGGCTCGTCAGAATTGAAGAACCCTATGTTGGGTTGACCCGCAAGGGGGAGGTCTACGGTTTGCTTACATGCACCACCCCTAGCAACAGCAGCGTCCCAAGAACAACCGATAACAGCATTGCAAGGGTGCTCATCTGTAATCGCCTTACAATAATCATCTCTAGTAGTCAATCCAAAAGCTGGAAACAGATCGATTTTATCGTCCCCTATGGGGATATCAGCATTAACGTTTGATCCAGTGCTACCACTCGAACCAGTCATTTGCATTTCACTAGGCTTGTTCTGAAATTCC